>JAAGKN010000518.1_pt1 | contig 274362 bp, 257 predicted proteins | sample 6206371 | NCBI WGS metagenome assembly JAAGKN01 (sample SAMN11533720, study PRJNA540317) | gut metagenome | isolation source: fecal pellets from male and female animal of same cohort | host: Peromyscus leucopus | place: USA:CA | collected 2017 | reverse complement strand
AAAAGCAAAGATTATCAATTGCACGAGCTATCGCTAAAAAACCAGAAATATACATTTTTGATGATTCTTTCTCAGCGCTTGACTACAAAACAGATGCAACACTAAGAAAAGAATTAAAAAACTATACAAAAGACGCAACTAGTATGATTGTTGCTCAAAGAATCGGAACTATAATAGGAGCAGACAAAATTCTTGTCTTAGATAAAGGTGAATGTGTTGGTATGGGAACACATCAAGAATTATTAAAAAATTGTGAGGTTTATAAAGAAATTGCTTTATCACAATTAAGTGAGGAGGAATTAAAAAATGCCTAGACCAGGAGGAAGAAAAGCACCAGAAAAGTCTAAAGACTTCTTTGGTTCAATGAAAAGACTAATAAGCAACCTAAAACCATGGAGAGTTATTATGATTCTAGCGCTAATATTAGCAATGGTAAGTGCTATTTTATCATTAATTGCTCCAAACAAATTATCAGACTTTACTGATACAATTTCACAAGGGTTAATTCCAAAAACAGAAAAGTTAAAAGAAATAAATACTAAGATTACATCCAACTTTACTCCAGAAAAAATAGAAGGAAAATTAGAAGAAATCTACCAATCTTCTGATATATCATCGGAAGACAAAGAAGCATTAAAAACAACATTAATGAAAAACCAAAAAGAACCTAGTAACGCTAATACTAATACATTGTTCTTAGAATTGCCAGAAAGTATCTTATCATATCTTTTAGAAGACATAAAAATAGATGGTAAAGTAATAACAGTAAAAGACCAGATAGAGATGTTTAAATTATCTTCTAAGATGAAAGGTGAAACAACTACAGAAGAAGCCTTAGAAGTAATAGATGAATTACCAAAATCTATTTATAATATCATCAAACCAGAAATTGATATGGAAAAAATCAAAAGACTCGCTATTTTTATGGCAACAATCTATCTATTAAGTGCTATCTTTGGGTATATTGAGAATTATTCGATGACAACAGCTTCTAATAATTTTGCTAGAAAATTAAGAAGCAGTATTAGTACGAAGATAAATAAATTACCACTAAGGTATTTCGATTCCCATGAAGCAGGGGATATCTTGTCACGTGTAACTAACGATGTTGACACTATAGCACAAAATTTAAATAATAGTTTAGCAACATTAGTAACAAGTATCACATTATTTTTAGGATCTATATTTATGATGTTTGTAACTAATTGGATAATGGCCATTACTGCCATTCTTTCGAGCTTATTAGGTTTTGTCTTAATGTTCTTGATTTTAGGAAAATCACAAAAATATTTCTTAATGCGTCAAACGGAGTTAGGTAATTTAAATGGTTACATTGAAGAAATATATTCAGGACACAACGTTGTTAAAGCTTACAACGGTTCAGAACAAGCTATAGTTGAATTTAGCGAATTAAACAAAAAATTATATGATGCTAACAGAAAGAGTGTTTTCCTATCTGGACTAATGCAACCAATCATGGGATTTGTTGGTAATTTTGGTTACGTCGCAGTATGCATTGTTGGTGCACTTCTAGTTTTAAATGACAATATAACTTTTGGTGTAATTGTAGCCTTTATGATTTATGTTAGATTATTTACTAATCCATTATCACAAATAGCACAAGCATTAACTAATCTACAATCAACTGCTGCAGCTAGTGAAAGAGTTTACGAATTTCTTGACGAAGAAGAAATGTCAGAAGAAGACGCAAAAGTCCATCTTCATCGTCACAAAGTTAAAGGAAATATTGAATTTAAAAATGTCAAATTTGGTTATAGCGATAACAGAACAATTATCAAAAATTTCAATGCCAAAGCGTCTCCAGGACAAAAAATTGCTATCGTAGGTCCGACTGGTGCAGGTAAAACAACAATGGTTAATCTTCTAATGAAATTTTATGATATAAAAGACGGTGAGATTTTAATAGATGGAATTTCTACAAAAGAGTTAACACGAGAAAATATTCATAAACTATTTATAATGGTTCTCCAAGATACATGGTTATTTGAAGGAACCATAAGAGATAACATTAAATTTAATCAAGAAAACATCACAGATGAAGAAATCTGGGAAGCCTGTAAAACAGTAGGAGTGGACCATTTCATTAAAACATTGCCAGGTGGATTAAATGCTGAATTAGGAGATAATGATTCAATATCAAGTGGTCAAAAACAATTGTTAACTATAGCTAGAGGTATGATTGAAGATGCTCCTTTCCTAATTTTAGATGAAGCAACATCAAACGTTGATACAAGAACAGAAGAGTTAGTTCAAAAAGCCATGGATAAATTAATGGAAGGAAGAACATCATTCATTATAGCTCATAGATTATCAACTATAAAGAACGCTGATTTAATACTAGTCATGAATGAAGGTAATATCATAGAACAAGGAAATCATGAAGAACTTTTAAAGAAAAAAGGCTTTTACGCAGATCTTTACAATTCACAATTTCAAAAATAGGTTATCCTAAAAGGATAATCTTTTCTTTTGATAAAAAATCGAAAAAAATTTCGATATATGCTTTAAAAGAACAAATGTTCGTGATATAATTTAAATATAATAAAAATATTGGAGGGATGAGAAATGAAGAAAACAGTAAACAAAAAGGAAAATAATAATTTGAAAGTAAGAAGAAGTACAATATCTAGAAGCAAAGTTTTAAAAGATGAATATAAAAAAGAAGAAATTAAATTTCTATTTTTAAAAATGTTTGCTGATTTAACCAAGAGACTAAACGAAAACAATTATCAAACCTCGCGTATTAGAATTCATCTAGAATCATTAAACTATAAGAGTGAAAATACAAGATTCACAGTTACTTTAGATAAACCAACCAGCAGCTTAACTAAACTATTAAAAGCAGTATTACCACTATACATAAGCAAAGTAAATCAAGATATTAATATAACCAGAATTGGTATTTCTTTTGAAAAAATAAGTTTAGTTGAATCAAAAACAAGTATTTTTAAACAAATGATATTTTATAAAAACATTTTTCAAAATTAACATAGGAGGTATTAGAATGAATAAAGAAGTGTTAAAACAGGTAAAACTCAATTTAAAAACAAAAGAAAGAAGCGTAGAAGAGATAGTAAAACAATTAATCTTAGGTCAAACAATTACAATTAAATTTTTTAATTATAATGAATGTATAGAGAAAACAGGAATGATTATAAAAATAGATAAAGACTCCTGCATATTACACTTACCTAATCTTAAAATACCATTCACAAGTATAGTTGCTATTATTCCTTGAAAAAAATGACAAAATATGTTATAATTAAGTCATGAGGAAATACTTTAATAGGGTAAAATTAATTGTATTTTCTTTTTATTTGTTTATTATATAAAAATATATGGTAAAATAAAATGAAAAGAAAGAGATGATAAAATGACTATAATAAACAAAAGTTTAAAAAAAATCTTAAAATGGGATATTAATGAGTTCGTAAAAGCCATAGTCGGATGTTTTTTATTCGCTCTAGCAATAAATATCTTCATAGTACCAAATTCTTTGTACAATGGTGGAATACTAGGTATAGCTCAGTTAATAAGAAGTGTTTTAGAATCAACCTTTAATATGAGATTATCTTTTGATATTTCTGGTTTAATAAATTTTGCTATAAATATACCCTTATTCATAATTGCTTATAAGATGATTAGTGAAACTTTCTTTAAGAGAACTTTAGTCTGCGTAATCTTTCAAACAATATTTCTAACAGTGATTCCAACTCCACAAGCTGCTATAATAGAAGATATTTTAACTTGTGTTATAATTGGAGGAATTATTGCCGGAATAGGAAGTGGTATGACATTATCAGCAAGTGGTTCTGGTGGTGGTACAGATATTATCGGTCTAGTAATCAGTATGCGTAATAAAAAAACATCTGTAGGAAAAATAGGTGGAGCCATCAATGTAGTCATTTATATTATTTGTGGAATTCTATATGGTATTCCTACAATGATATACTCAATTATATACGCTGTAATATTAAGTTTAATAGTTGATCAAACTCATGAACAAAACATCTGTAGTTACGTTATGATTTTTACAAAGAAAAACCCAAGTGCCATAATTGATTTTATTAGAGATGAATTAGAAAGAGATACAACATATTGGGAAGGTTACGGAGGCTACAAGAAATCTAAAACTTATATCTCATATAGTGCCTTATCAAAGTATGAGATGCAAAGATTAGAAAGGCATATTCATGAAATAGATCCTAATGCCTTTATGATTAAGAGTGAAGGAATAGGAATAGAAGGAAATTTCCAAAAATACTTAACAAAGTAAAGATGTAAATTCACATCTTTTTTTGTGTAATCAAACACTTTTCTTTGAAAAAAAATAAAATTTATGTTATAATAACACAAATTTTTAAAGAGGGGAGATATTATTATATGAAAAAAAATACTATAAAAAAGAAATTAACACGAGCTAGTTTAATATTTATTTTAACAAGCTTTATAACTGGAGCTATCGGTTGTGATTCGATAAATGGCAAAGCAAGTGATAAGGAAAAAACATCAAAGTTAATTAGCCTTGAGATGGATAATGGTAGTAAAATAAGTATGAGCCCTGATTTTTTAAAGGCGGATGTAAAATACACAATTACTAAAAAGGATAACCTAAAAACAATTTCTCAAAAAACAGGCCTATCAGAAGATGAATTAATAAAAAGTAATAGTGCATTTTCCACTAAAAAAGGAATAGAATCACTAGTTGATACTACAATAACACTATATAAAGAAAATGTAGATGACTATTTATACTATGTTGTAGAAGAAGATGAACAATTAGAAGATGTTGCAAAAAAATTGCAAACAACAACAAGTACATTAATGGCAGAAAATAACTTAGCATCAACTAAATTAAGCAAAAACCAGGTAATAAAAAAAGAACAAACTCTTAGTCAAAGAAAAGACATAATTAATGATTTAAAAGATGAAAATGGAGTTTATGACTTCACAAGAAAAATATCTCTATCAAAAGATGATATTGAGGATGATGAACCAAGTATTCATTTCGAATCAGAATTCGGAACTTACACAGGAATTGATATTTCAGAACATAATGGTACAATAGACTTTGAAAAAGTAAAAAAAGATAAAATAGACTTTGCAATCATTAGAATGTTTGATAGTTGGTTTATGGATTATCAATCCAATCAAGTAAATAAGCTTGACGCTAAATTTGAAGAAAATATTCGCGGTTGTGAAAAAGCAAATCTTCCTTATGGAATTTATGTTTATTCTAGAGCAACAACAGAAGCGATGGCTAAACAAGAAGCACGTAAATTTTTAGAATATGCCAAAAAATATAAAATTAAACCAACTTGGCCAATCTATTGTGACATAGAATCTCAAGAATCACAGCCATTGTATACAGAAAACAATCAAACTGTAAATTCACCTCAATTTATTAGAAATAATCCTAAGCAAGTAATTGCTAACTTCAAAGCATGGTGCTCAGTTTTAGAAGAAGAAGGCTATTGCTGTGGAATCTACACTGGTGATAATATTCTTCAAATAATTGATCCAGACGGAAAAGAATTGTCAAACTACGAAGTATGGGGTGCAAGATATAAGTACTACGACAAAGATTGTGACTTTGAAACCTTTGATTATTCAGAGCCAGGCTATAAAGGAGACTTAGGAATGTTTCAATTTTCATCATCTGGATCTATTAGTGGAATTAAAGGTAGAGTAGATTGTAGTGTAAGTAAATATAAATATGATACTGGAATAAGATTAAAAAATAAAGAAGTAACAGAAACAGAAAAAATAAAAATTTTTAGTAAATAGAAAAATCACTAGTAATACTTAAGTAATATTAAAAAATCCTAAGTCCAAAATAAATATTTAATTATAATTAGACCTTCAATTAATAAAATTTTGTGTTTTACATAAAATAAATAATATGATACAACATTATTAAGAAAAAAGAAAAGAGGGAAATATTATAAAAATATTGCTAGGACTTTTAGTAAGTTTATTGATATTATTCATTTGGTGCAGTTTAAAAATAAGCGGTGAAATAAATAGAAAATAGTGTTTTAAATACACTATTTTTATTATGAAATTTTTTAATATTTTACAGCAACTTGTCATTTAAGTAAATTTCATTGAAAAATCTAAAAAATTGTATGTTAAAATAAATATAAATAGGAGGAGTAATATGAAAAAAACAGGTTTGATAATAGTAGGGATAATAATTTTAATAATATTTATTATTATTTCAAGTTTTATAGGCAGTTATAATTCAATTATAATAGCTGAAGAGAAAGTGGAAAGTGAATATTCTAATATAAGTGTTCAACTAGAAAGAAGAGCTGATTTAATACCAAATTTAGTAAAAACAGTAAAAGGTTACACAAACCAAGAAGAAAAAATTATTAAAGAAATAACTGAGGCTAGAAAAGAGATTTCAAATGCTGGAAATATTAAAGAATTAAGTGAAGCAAATAGTAATTTATCAACAGCACTAAACTCTTTAAATATAATAGTAGAAAACTATCCTGAGTTAAAATCTAATCAAAATTTCATTAATTTACAAGATGAGCTTGCCGGAACAGAAAATAGAATTTCTGTAGCTAGAAGAGATTACAATGCTGCTGTAAAAGAATATAATACATTAATCAAAAAAATACCTACTAGTATAATTGCTAGTATGACAGGTAAAGAAAAGGCTTCTTACTTTGAAGTAGTAGAAGAAAAAACATCTGTACCTGACATAGAGTTTTAAAAATGAAGAAAACTATAATTTATATTATTAGTTTTTTTCTCTTTCTAGCTCCAAATACATGCCTAGCTAACAATAGTAATTCCTATGCAATTGATGATGCCAATATATTAAAAACTGCTACAAAGGATTATATCAATATCTATTCTGAATATCTTGATGAAAATCTTAACATAGAGTATTATCTTGTAACCGTTAAAGAATTAGAAGAAGATAAGACATTAAAAGAGTATAGTGACTACATTTTTGAAAAAAGCAATTTAACAGAAAATTCTATATTAATTGTAGTTTCTAAAAATAATCGTGAAATAAGAGTTAAAGTTGGAACTGAGCTTTCTGCGATTATTAATGATGAAATAATTAATGAATATCTAAACGACTATTTTCTACCATACTTGAAGACAGATGACTGGAATACAGGTATAAAAAATGGTTATTCATCTTTTTTTAAACTAATATGTAATTCTTATGAGATAGATACAGAAGTAATAGAAGTTTACGATGGAAACAATTTTATTAATAAAAATAAAAACTATATTATCTTAGCAATTGTTTGGTTAACTAGTATTTTTAGTTATATATATTGTAACTATTTAAAAGAGAAATTAAACCACAATATAGGTATTAAAGATAATTTCATTATTATAGTCTGTCTTATTTTAAACATATTATTATTTATTATAACTTATTTTGTATTACCAATTTCTCTTCTAATAGTTCTATTATCTGAAATAATTTTAGTAATTAACGATTTACCACAAAGAAAAAAAATAAAGCACAAAGCAAAACGAAAAAGAGGAAAGAAAAATGAATTTAATAAAAAGAAGTCTTAGATTAATTACAATCATAGTACTAACATTAAGCTGTAAAAATGTATTTGCCTTGAATCCAACAAATCAATTTTATATAAATGATTATGGGAATATTTTAAATCAAGAAACAGAACAAAACATAATGAGTAATTCAGTAAAGTTAGCTGAAAAGACTAGTGCTCAATTAGTAGTGGTAACTGTCAAAAATCTAGGCAACGATTCAATTGAAAATTATGCGAATAATCTATTTAGAAAATGGGGAATTGGTGATAAACATAAAAATAATGGTGTTCTAATTTTAATTTCAAAAGAAGATAGAAAAATAAGAATAGAAGTCGGTTATGGACTTGAAGAGGTTCTAACCGATGGTTTGACAGGAAGATATTTAGATCAATACGCTGTTCCTTATTTAAAAGATAATAATTGGGATGCAAGTATAGAAAATCTCTATAATGCCTTATATAAAAAATTATGTGACTACTATCATTTAGATAGTTCCAATGTAAAAGTTACACAAAAAAGAAACACCATATCATATAATAGTGTCACTAAGCAAAATTGGTTACTAATAATTTTTTCTGCACTGGCAGGTGGTACAATCGGATATATGATTAATAGAATATTACACAAAATAAATTCTTATTTATATATCCTAGGCGTTTTAGCAATATTATTTGGAATGAATTTTATCACTGAATTTAGTACTAATTATGAAATGTTTATAGTCTCTTTCTTTTTAGGAATCATCGTAGGATATATCGGAATTGGAGGAAGAGGGATAGGATTTTTCGGAGGAGATGGAGGATCATCAGGTGGCGGTTATTCTGGTGGTGGTGGTTCATCAGGCGGTGGCGGAAGCAGCCGTGGATTTTAATACAAATGTAATATTTGTATTTTTCTTTTTATTTTAATTGTTATAAAGATATAAATTTTGTTATAATAAATGAAGTGTGGTGAAGTAAAATGAAAAGAAGTGAAGTGGACAGAACAAAGTTAAGTCCAATGATGCAACAATATATGGATATCAAAGATAAATATGAGGATTCTATAATCTTCTTTAGACTTGGAGATTTTTACGAAATGTTTTTTGATGATGCGATTCTAACATCAAGATTATTAGAATTAACTCTTACAGGAAAACAAGCAGGTCTAGAAGAAAAGGTACCGATGTGTGGCATTCCACATCATGCTTATGCCTCATATGTTGATGAACTAATTGATAAAGGATACAAAGTAGCTATATGTGAACAATTAGAAGATCCAAAAGAGACAAAAGGAATGGTCAAAAGAGATGTAATTCAAGTGGTAACCAAAGGTACAAGGATAGACTCAAATATTGATGCCAAAAGTAATAATTACATAGCTAATATATATGATTACTCTTATTGCTACGGAATAAGTTATGCAGATATTTCAACCGGAGAGGTTTACGCAACATTAGTAGAGGGTGAAAGTGATAAAGTAATTAAAGAGATAATCAGAAATGGTTTTAAAGAAGTTATAGTCAACGACACAATCGATAGAGAATTAGTTGAATCTTTAAGAACAAATCATGATATTCTAGTTACCATTACCAAAGAAGAATTAGAAAGCACTGATTATGACTATATTTATAAGGGTATAGAAGATGAAAGAATTATCAAAACAATCAAGCACTTACTACATTACATAATTGACACAAAAAAAGGAGACCTACACCATCTTCAACCTTGTCAGATAATTAAATCATCAATGTATTTAGAGTTTGATGTAAATACAAAGAAAAATTTAGAATTAGTAGAAACACTAAGGAATAGAGAAAGACAATACAGTCTATTATGGCTCCTAGATAAATGTAAAACAGCCATGGGAAGTAGGTATTTAAAAAACACAATTCTAAATCCTCTAACTGATAAAAAAGCAATAGAAAAAAGATACGATTTTGTTTCATTACTAAGCACAGAATTTATTCTTCGAGATGATTTAATTAAAAGTTTAGATAATGTCTATGACCTAGAAAGACTAGTAGGAAGAGTAACATACGGTAATCTTAATGCAAAAGATTTACTTCAATTAAAAAGCTCATTAAAAGAATTACCAAAGATAAAGACAATACTTAAAGGTTTAAAATACAATAAAAATATTGAAACATTTGAAGAGGTTTATTCTCTTTTAGACAGAACAATTTTAGAAGACGCACCATTCTCAATTCACGAAGGGCACCTTATCAAGGAAGGATACAATGAAGAACTTGATGAATTAAAGAAAATTAGTAGTGGTTCAAAAGATTTTATTCTTGAAATGGAACAAAAAGAAAAAGAACGTACTGGAATAAAAAATCTTAAAGTAGGATTCAACAAAGTATTTGGCTACTACATAGAAGTATCAAAAGGACAATGTAATCTTGTCAAAGAAGAATATGGATATGAGAGAAAACAAACACTTGCCAATTGTGAAAGATTTATTACTCCAATTCTAAAAGAAAAAGAAAATATAATTTTAGGAGCTGAAGAAAAAATAATTTCTTTAGAATATAAACTATTTATGGACATTCGTGAAGTAATTAAGCGATATGTTCAAAATCTCCAAAAAACAGCAAAAATAATCAGTGAAATTGATATGCTTCAATCATTTTCTGTAGTAAGTGATACTTATAAATTTGTAAGACCAGAGTTAACAAATGATAAATCTTTAAAATTGGTAGAGTGTCGTCATCCTGTAGTAGAACAAGTTATGAAAGATAAGTACATTCCTAATGATATTATTATGGATAAAACAACAAATATTCTATTAATAACAGGTCCAAATATGGCTGGAAAATCAACATACATGCGTCAATGTGCAATTACTGTAATTATGGCCCAAATAGGTTGCTTTGTTCCTTGTAAAAGTGCTACTATGCCAATATTTGATAAAATATTTACAAGAATTGGAGCTAGTGATGATTTAGTTAGTGGTGAATCAACTTTTATGATTGAAATGAAAGAAGCAAACTATGCAATAAGTGAAGCAACAGAAAACAGTCTAATTTTATTCGATGAATTAGGCCGTGGAACAGCAACATATGATGGTATGAGTTTAGCTCAAGCGATTTTAGAGCACATTCATGATAAAATCAAAGCCAAAACAATGTTTTCAACTCATTATCATGAGTTGACTATTCTTGAAAAGGATTTAAAACAATTAAAAAACGTTCATGTTTCTGCGTTAGAAGAAAAAGGGAAAGTAACGTTCCTCCACAAGGTTAAACAAGGAGCAGTAGACAAGAGTTATGGTATTCATGTCGCTAGTCTAGCAAAGCTTCCAAAAAGTTTAATTGAAAGAGCAGACGAAATCCTAAATATTTACGAAAAGAAAAACATTAAAAAAGAGACATTTACCCAAACTAGTCTTTTTGAATTGACAGAAGCTGAAACAGAGACTAAAATAAACCCTATAGAAGAAAAAATAGCTGAAATTAATCCTCTAGAGATGACACCAATGGAAGCTTTAAGTTTTCTCTATGATTTAAAAAAGAATATTAAGGATCAAAAATAATTTATAGAAGGAGTTTAATAACATGAGATATGACATATATGCAGCCTTAACAGACGATATGCCTAGCTACAATAAAAATGATTCTTTAGAAGGAAAAATATTTAGGAAAGTAGTTCCATCAAATTTAGAGAAAAATGTATCTATGATTGCAAAAAACGAAGTAGAATTTGAAATACCATCAGAAGAAGACAATATAGAAGTTTGTGCCAATAGAATAGAAGAGGATGAAGACTCAGTTTTAAAAGATAGCATTTCTCTTTGTGCAAGTACAACAAACGGTGATAAAGTTATCAGTTGTGAAGAAGTTATAGGGTTTGAAGGAGAATCAAACCATCTTTGCTACTCATGTGTAGAAATCATCGATAATAAAGAAAACATTTTAATACTTGGTGGAACTGTAACTTATGGAGATGGACCAAATGCAAAAGATAGAATTTTAACTGCAAAATTAGGAACTTGGGTTTATGAAACTAAATTCGTAAAAGAATATGAACCATTGCTTAACTTCTGTTCTAGCCGTCTTGATACAGTTAATGCCTTCGAACAATTAAAAACAATCCAAAATAATTTAAAAAAAGAAAAATATATAAAACCAGAGAACTACGTAACAATAACTGCTGGTAACGATTTGGATTTATCACGTATAGAAGTAGACAATGACGGAGAAATAGAGCCGCAAGAACATTATCAAGCAGAATATACAGAAAAATTTGCTTTTCTAAACGCAGAAAACAATATCAAAGTTTTTGAAGACCCTAGAACAATTTTGAGATGCCTACACAGTATATCAAACTTTATCTACATTCCAGTTTGTGATAATTCACTATATGGACGTTTTAATGCACTAGACTTTATAAAAAATATTTCAAAAACAGAACTTGTCCAAAAAGAGAATCCAAAGCAAAAAGTCAATAAACCAATAATGATAGTTGACCCCCAAAAAGTAGACATTATTTAAATAATGAAATTTTAAAAAGAAAAAGCAGGTTTTAACTGACTTTTTTCTTTTACTATGATAAAATAAAGTAGGTGATATTTATGAAAAACAGAAGTGAGCTAAGAGAAATTATTATGAGGGTAATCTACCAAATAAATCTTTTAGAAGAAACAAACCTAGATTATGATATAAACGATTTAATTAAAGAACAACTAGAAGTTGAAAATGAATTTGTTAATACAACCGTTATAGGTATTATAAAAGAAAAAAACAAATTAATTAATTATGCAAATAAATATTTAAAAGATTGGACAATAGACCGTCTAAATAAAGTAGATCAAGCTATCTTATATTTAGGAATCTATGAGTTATTATACACAGAGACACCATCCATAGTATCAATTAATGAAGCTATCGAACTATCTAAAAAATATAGTGATGAAGCTGTCACTAAGATGATTAACGGTGTTTTAGATAAAATTTATCATGAAGAAGAAAAATAGAATAAAGAAATAATTATTTATTATTTCTTTATTTTTAAGGAGTATGTAAATGGAAGATAAGTATATATCTGTTTCACAACTAACTAGATACATTAAATATAAAATTGACAATGATCAAAATTTAAATGAGGTATTTCTAAAGGGAGAAATATCAAATTTTAAAGCTCATAGTAGAGGACACTACTACTTCACTCTAAAAGATGAAGGGAGTAGAATCAATGCTGTAATGTTCGCATCAAGTACAAAAAGAATAAAATTTATGCCACAAGATGGAATGAAGGTATTAGTAACAGGAAAGATAAGTGTTTTTGAAGCAAATGGTGGCTATCAAATATATGTTAATGATATGTTAGAAGATGGAGTAGGTAATCTATACATTGCCTATGAACAATTAAAAAGTAAACTAGAAGCTGAAGGGCTCTTCAACAAAGATGTAAAAAAAGAAATACCAAAAATCCCTTCAAAAGTGGGAGTAGTAACTGCCCCTACAGGAGCAGCTATTAAAGATATAATTTCAACTATCAAAAGACGCTGGCCTTTAACTGAAATATATTTATTCCCGTCGCTAGTACAAGGTGAAGATGCTAAAGAAGATATCGTTAAACAAATTAGAAAAGCAGAAACATTTGATTTAGACACACTAATTGTAGGTCGTGGTGGAGGAAGTATAGAAGATCTTTGGCCTTTTAATGAAGAAATAGTTGCCAGAGCAATTTATAATTGTCATATTCCAGTTATAAGTGCAGTTGGTCATGAAATAGACTTTACAATTGCAGATTTTGTAGCTGACCTAAGAGCTCCAACACCAACAGGAGCTGCAGAAATGGCTGTTCCTCAGCTCGCTGATATGCAAAATTATTTAAATCAGATAAATATACGTTTAAACAATACAATTTTAAACAAAATAAAAACCAATAAGAGAAAATTAGACAGCATCACTAACAGAAATCTTTTCAAAAATCCAATGACAATATATCAAACCAAAGAAATGCAATTTGATAATACTATAGAAAGATTAAAATTTAGTTTAATCAATCTTACAAATATAAAAGAAAAAGAATTTTTAAAAGTAAAAAATTCATATATTTTAACTAATCCATATCAATTATTAGATAAAAAAAGCAATAAATACTTACAGATTATATCCAAATTAGAAACTTTAAGTCCACTATTAACATTAAAAAGAGGTTATACAATTACCAAGGTTGATAACAAAGTAATTAACAGTAGTAAAAAATTAAAGAAAGATACTAAAATTACTGTTGAGTTTTCTGATGGTATAATCGATGCTAAAGTATTATAAGAAAGGAAAAAATTATGGCAGAGAAAAAAGAAAAAGAAATGAGTTTTGAAGAAAGTTTAAATCAATTAGAAGAAACAGTAAAAAAATTAGAAGCAGGGGATGTACCATTAGATGATGCAATAAATGAGTTCACTAAAGCAATGACTCTTGCTAAAAGCTGTGATGAAAAGCTAAAAAATGCAGAAGAAGCAATTACAAAGTTAGTAAAAGACAGTAATGAAATAGTTGATTTTCAAATAGAAGAATAAAAAAAGCTTACTATAATCAAATAGTTAAGCTCTTTTTTTATCACTAAACATAAGTGCACAAGCGATATTAAATTCATTTGTATCATCTAATGGGACTATCAATTCTTTATCTTGTATAGAAGTCTTTCTAATCATCATATCGTCATCATCAACTACATTTGATAGGTATAAATAAACATTCCCACCATGAGCAATTTCCTTTAATATATAGTACTCTTTGTTGTCGATGTTAACTACTTCAAATTCTTTCTTCATTATTTACCTCCAACTCCATAATTCAATTCATCTGCATTGATTGTTTCATTACCATTATCAAGCATTCTATTAAGTTCTTCTTGTTTATCATTTATCTCTTCCTCAAGTAGAATCTGTTCTTTTATATTTTTATCAAAATCTTTAACATCTTCATATCCTCTAGAGACTACATAATCATTTAAAGATTCAAATTCTGTATAAGCTAAAACTCTATCTGTTTGATTTTCTCCAATACATCTATTTAAAAGAAACACTGCTTCATCAAAATTATCCATCTCTTTCATTTCTTGTAAAATATCGACATAATCATAGAAATAATTTTCACGGTCAGCTGTTCTATGTGTTTCTGGATTAATTACTTCTGAATGAAAATCAGAAACAACACCATTCATAACGGCATTATCTACCATTTTATCAGTTAAATTAGATATACCAATAGTTATCCCAGCGCCAATAACAGCAGCACTAAGAAATCTCTTAATTTTTTTATGGGAAACAGAACGTTTTGTTTTCCTTCTAACATTGTTTCTACGAACAGTACCTCCACTTGTAGAATTTCTTTCCATTCTTTGGTAATTCATTTCATTATTACTTCTCAAATTACTCTTTCTTCTATTATTAATCATCTCAATATCATCATTTTCATAACCAGTACTCATCTTATCACCTCTATTATTAATATATCTTTATTTTTTGCCAAAGTCAAAGTAATTAAGAAACTTAGCCTCAAAAAAACGTATAATTTGTACAATTATGTCGATAATATATTTGAGGTGTAAAAATGAAAAGAAAAATAACAATTATTTTACTATTTATAATGCTCTTACCAATAAACATCTACGCATATTCCAACAAAATCATAGTAGGAGGAGAAACAATAGGAATCGAAGTCCATTCAAATGGCGTATATGTAGTTGGATATTATAATGTAAACAATAAGTTAATTGCCAAAGATGCTGGGTTTAAAATCGGCGATATTATCAAAGAAGTAAACAATGAAAAAATAACTAATATAAATTCGCTAAATCAACTAATAAGCGAAGATAAAGAATACACTTTTACAGTTGAAAGAGAAAATAAACAAAAAATAATCTCCTTAAAATTAGAAAAGGAAGATAATATCATTAAGACAGGACTATATGTAAAAGATCAAATAAATGGTATTGGAACGTTATCCTACATAGATCCAGAAACAAGAATTTTTGGTTCACTTGGGCATGAAATTCTAGAAAGCACTTCACTGTCAAAATTCAACATAAAAGAAGGATCAATCTATAAAGCAGAAGTTAAATCCATAAAGAAGAGTACAAATGGAGTAGCAGGAGAAAAACAAGCTGATTATGATAAGAATAACAATCTTGGAAGTATTAATAAAAATGAACAAAACGGTATATATGGCAAATACTCAAAAGATTTACCAACTACTAATACATACGAAGTAGGAACTAAAGAAGATATTAAAAAAGGTCCCGCAGAAATCAAAACCGTCATTAACGAAAGTAATATTGAAACATTCTCAATAAATATTATTTCAATTGATGAAGGAAATACAGTAAAGAATATTTTATTTGAAATAACAGATGAAAAGCTTCTAAAAAATACTGGAGGTATAATACAAGGAATGAGTGGTTCTCCAATAATTCAAAATAATAAAATTATAGGAGTAGTCAATTACGTAATTGTTAATGAAACCAATAAAGGATACGGTATTTTTATAACTAGTATGTTAGAAGAAGGTGACAAATTATTAAATTAGTACTGTATTATTTTCTAAAATAGTGATACAATTAACTAGAATGGGAGTAGTACTATGAAAGAATTTTTTGAAGAAGTTAAGGCCGTCTTATCAGAAAATAAAAAAAAGAAAATAAACGATGAAGACAAAACCGTTGTAGAGAGTTTTAAGTCCGAATTAGAAGAAGAGAATAAGCAAGAATTAAAAACATTAGGAATCATTCTCTCAATTATAGTTATCATAGTAGCAATTATTGCAATTATAGTATTTTCTTTTAGAAAGAATATTGTTAGTGGCGTAGAAAAATTTATTAATAATATGATTAGTGTAAGTGAAAAATTGCTTGATGAAAATGAAGATCTTTTACCTGATGCATCAAATGATAAAACAGCAGAAAATAAAGATTCAAATCAAACAAATACATCAAACATTAATTGCACTACTTATTATAATGCCATGTATTCTGGAAAATATAAATTAAATAAACAATCAGTTACAGAGACACTTTCCATCCTTGATGATGGAACATATTCAATAGAATCAGGTAATAATTCGTCTTTAGGAAATTATTCAATAGACAATAAAGTATTAGCACTAACAGAAACCGTAAGTTCCGACGCTTCAATTAATGCTTATTATTACCAAATTTCTGATGACTGTCAAACCTTAACGAGATATCTAATAGATGGTACCACAATTGTTCTAAAAATAGAGTAAAAGAGGTAGAAGTATGTATATAGATTTAATTGTATTAATAATTTTAATTGTAATAGTTATAATGTTCTTTAAAAGATTTTCATCATTTGTTTTCTTTATGGCTATAATTGATATTTTTCTAAGAATATTAACTTTTATTAAGAATAACATTGGTCTTCCAGATGTAGCAGCTCTAATAGGAAAATACTTACCAGAAAACATTTTTGATATTATCAATAAATATACAGGAACAATTCCTATCTTAAACATAATATTAAAATGGGCATTTGTCATTATCATGGCGATTTTCCTATCTTATATAACTAAAATTTTTATAAACAAAAAGAAAATTTAACTATAAAACGACAGATAAGTCGTTTTTTTATTTATATAATGGTTACGGTGATTAAATGAAAGTCTATTTTGAATTTATCTTTGTTATAAATTTTCTACTTGATTTTATGATTCTCTATAGTACAAAAAAAGTATTAAAATTAAACAAAAGAATTTATCGAGTCATCCTAGGAAGCCTTATTGGCTCTCTTACTACTTTCCTTTTATTTATCAAATTATCTAGCTTAGAATTGCTAATTATAAAAGTTTTTATCAGCAATTTAATTATACTAGTAACTTTTGGTAAGACAAATTTTATAAAAAATCTATTTTATTTCTACTTAATAAGCATAATCCTAGGAGGAACAATTTACTTATTTGACTTAAATTCTAACTACTATTTTAATTTCATAATACTTTTAGTAGTATCACCAATCATAATTTACTTATTCATAAAAGAATTACTATCATATAAAAATACTTACAGTAATAAGTATCAAGTACTAATTTACATTAAGAATAAAAAATATTCTCTAGAAGGCTTTATTGATACAGGAAACAGACTAACTTCTTTAATAAAAAAAGAACCAGTCATTTTAGTTAATTTAAAAATATCAGCTAAAAACATCATTTATGTACCATATAAAGCTTTAAATACTGAAGGAGTCATCTCATGTATTAGACCAGACAAAGTAGTAATAGAGAACAAAGAATTTAATCACTGTTTAATAGGCTTAGCAAAAGATAAATTTGAAGTAGACGGAGTAAGTTGTATTTTACCAAATAAATTTAAGGAGGAACTATGAAAAAATTAATAAGTTTTTTAAAAAAATTATTTTTCAAAGTAGGAAGCTGTTTCTATGTCGGAGCAACTGACGTCTTACCTGAACCATTAACGCGTGAAGAAGAAGAATATTATGTTAAATTAAAAGAAGAAGGTAGTATAGAAGCAAAAGAAAAATTAATCGAACACAACCTACGTCTAGTAGTATTCTTAGCCAAAAAATATGAAAATACAGGCGTAGACTTAGAGGATTTAGTAAGTATCGGAAGTATAGGGTTAATTAAAGGAATTAACACTTTTAGTAGTACTAAAAATATCAAATTAGCAACTTATGCTTCACGTTGTATTGATAATGAAATATTAATGTATCTTAGAAAAAATAAAAAAATAAAATGTGAAGTAAGTATTGATCAAGCATTATCTTTAGATAGTGATGGTAATGAATTGCATCTAGAAGATGTAATTGGAACAGATAAAGATATTGTAACCCGCAATATAGAAGAAAAAAGCGATAAAGAAATTATGATTAATGAAGTTCTAAGTTTAAAACCACGTGATAGAGACATAATGATTTTAAGATATGGACTTCTTGGAAACGAAGAATATACTCAAAAAGAAGTAGCAGAGAAACTAGGAATATCCCAATCATATATTTCAAGAATAGAAAAAAAAGTAATTAAAAGATTAAAAACCATAATCAATACATGCTAGAAAAAATGACAACAAAACAAAAAGTTGTCGTTTTTTATTTATTAGATATTTAATTTGTTATATAATAGTATTATAAATAATTTTAGGAGTGGTAGTATAAAAGATTTATTAAAAACAAATTGTTTTGATGTTGAAGAGACAATGATTATTGTTGGAAGTTGCTTAAAAAGAATGCAACCTAAAGCCTATGAAAAGTTAGAAGAAATATCTGAAAATATATACGATGTTTGTTTAGAAAAAGAACATCTAAATATGGTAGTAACTAAAATTATTGGTATGATTGCTAGAGGAAAAATCAAAAAATTAATTTTCGCAACAGTAGATAAATCACCACACTGTGTTCAATTACATTATGTTATAAAAGAATTAGAAAACGCAATTGACATAAGCAATATAGAAATAATAAACTATGTAGCTGTTGAAGATGAATTAAACCTAATACCATTAGAAGTAATCAGTATGTCCAAGAACTTATCAAAACTAAAAAAAGAATTAGTCTAGAAATTAATATAGGCTAATTCTTTTTCTCAATATAAACATCTTCTAATATTTCATAATCAAAATCATGTAATTTAATAACAAGATGTTCTGGGATAAGAGCAGTATAAATAACTTTATCTGAAAAAGTCTTACTTATAATCTCTTCATCCTTTAATAAATAATTAATTTGTTTTTCAAAATTATAATTAAAGACAATTTTTACTTTCACACCTTTTTCTAAATGAAGAAAATCCGTTGTTTTTAATGCTTCTGTAACTGCCTTTGTATAAGCTCTTACCAATCCACCAGCTCCAAGCTTTATACCACCAAAATATCTAACTACCACACACATGACATTATTTAGGTTTTCCTTCTCTAAAACATTTAGAATTGGCATACCAGCTGTTCCACCAGGTTCTCCATCATCAGAGAAATGTCTAACATCATTACAAATATAAGCATAACAATAATGAGTAGCCTTAGGATAGAGTTTTTTCACATCTTCAAGCCTTTCTTCAATATTTATAGAATTAATCTTAAAAATTATAGCAATAAATCTAGAATTTTTTATAACTATTTCATTGCAAATATCATCTTTAATAGTTCTCATAACTTCACCTAGTTATATTATAACTTATATTTTATTTAAAGAAAATGTCTAATAAGCATTTAAACATTTAATTATTAATGTTATAATAAACTTCAAGGAGGCTTAAATAGATGTTTAAAAAAGGAAAAGACAAAGAAATAGATATTACAAGTTTAAATAGCATTTTAAAAACCAGTAAAAACATGATAAATATAGGCTATTTCATGGCAATAATAGCTCTCATATTATTGTGTACATATTTAATAAAAGAATGGAAATTATTGCATTTATTAGGTGATATATTAGTTGTAATATCTCCAATATTTATTGGATTCTTAATAGCATGGTTATTTGAACCAGTAGTGACTTGGTTACAAGAAAAGAAAGTTCCAAGGATTTTAGGGTGTATATTAGTATACATATTTATAATTGGTGGCTTACTATTAATATGTTGCACAGTAGTTCCATCACTAATTAGTCAGTTAAAGGACTTTGCAATAGCCGCACCAAGTATTTTCGATGATTTAACAAGTTTTGCTACTAATATAATAAAGAAACTAGATACGGGAAATTTAATAGACCTTAAAGTGGTAAAACATGAAATAGTAAACACAATATCTGAATTTGGTGCTAAAATCGGCTCAGATTTACCAAAACACATTTTTTCAATTAGTAAATCTATCGTAAGTGGCGGATTAAATTTTGTTTTAGGTTTAATGATTGGTTTTTATCTCTTATTTGATTTAAATAAAGTAAATGATAATATTAAATCAATAATTCCTGCCTCATGGCGCGAAAATTACAAAGAATTAATCACAAGAATTAACACATCATTAAGAAGCTATGTTCAAGGTGTACTTGTAATTATGCTACTAGTTTTTATAACACAAAGTATTGGACTAACATTAGCTGGATTAGAAGCACCAATTTTATTCGCATTGTTCTGTGCTGTAACAGATATAATTCCATACTTCGGACCTTATATTGGAGGAATACCTGCAGTTATTGTTGGCTTTACAATTTCACCAATTACAGGTATCTGTGTTATAATTTCTATAATTATTGTTCAATTATTAGAAAATAATTTCTATCAACCATTAATAATGGGACATACAATGAAATTACATCCAGTAACAATTATGATTGGGCTATTGATTTTCCAACGTTTCTTTGGTATTATAGGTATGGTTGTAGCAACTCCAGTTATCGCATGCTTAAAAGTACTTCTAACATTTATCAATGAAAAGTTAGAAATAACAACTAAAATCACAAAAGATGAAACAGCATCAAAAAAAGATGAATTGAAAACAGTAAAAGCATAAATATAAAACTATGATTAAAGATGAGTAAATTAAGTAATTATTTTCAGAGAGTTAACAGCCGGTGAAAGTTAACAATAATCTTAATTGAAGCTACTTTAGGAGTTTTATCGGTAAAAGCCGTTATTATTAATTAAGACCAAGATAGGATGGTACCGGGCTAATGTCCTCCTAACTAGGTCTTTTATTTGTTTAAGAAGGAGAATAAAATGAAAATATTTGTAATAGGTGGAAAAGCTAAGAGTGGTAAAAATACATTAGGAGAATACTTAAGAGAAGAATTAAAAGATTATGGTTATAAGCCATGTGTAATGCATATAACTAGTCCTTTATATTCTTACGCTAAAAATTATTTTGATTGGAATGGAAATGAAGATGAAAAGCCAAGAGAATTTCTACAAAAAATGGGAATTGAAATAATAAGAGATAAAATGGGGAAGAAGAACTTTTTATTAAATAGATTGTATGAAGACATTGATATTTTAAAAAATTTCTTTGATACTTTTATCATAGTAGATGCAAGGTTAATTGATGAGATAGAAAACATTAAATCTAAATATGAAGATGTTGTAACTATAAAATTAGAAAGAAAAAATTATGATGATAATTTAACAGAAGAAGAAGCCAAACATATTACAGAAAAAGAAATAGAAAATTATACTAATTTTGATTACATCATTACAAATAACAATCTGCAGGATTTAAAAACAAAAGTATTAGAAATTATAAGAAACGAAGAAAGCTAAAGGGGGAATAGATATGAATAAGCTAATTGCTATTGTAGGAATGTCAGGAAGTGGTAAAAGTATTGCCACTGATTATTTAGAAAATAAAAATTGGGAAAAAATCTATTTCGGTGGAGTAACTTACAAATTAATGAAAGAAGCAGGTATTGAAAGAACAGCAGATGGTAAAAGCGAAAAAGAGTTTCGTGAAAATTTAAGAAAAGAACATGGAAAAGACTGTTATGCGAAATTTTTAGAACCAGATATAAAAGAAGCATTAAAAAATAAAAATGTTGTCTTAGATGGTTTATATTCTTGGGATGAATATAAATATTTGATTGAAAAATTCCCCGAATTACAATTAATTTGCATAGTAACTGATAAAAAAATAAGATACCAACGCGTTAGCGAAAGAAAAGATCGCTCATTTGATAAAGAGGCTATTATCTATAGAGATAATGCAGAAATTGAAAATCTCGCCAAAGGTGGCCCAATCGCTTTTGCTGATTACTACATATTAAACAATGGAAATATAGATAATTATATTGAAAGACTACAAGAGATAATATTAGAAATAGAAGGAGACAAATAAAATGAAATATATGACACACGATGAAATTAGAGAAACATGGTTTAAATTTTTCAAAGAAAAAAAACACCAGGTATATGAAAGTGCACCATTAGTACCTATTAATGATGATAGTCTATTATGGATAAATGCCGGAGTAGCACCACTAAAAAAATATTTTGATGGATCAGAAGTTCCAAACAGTAGAAGAATAGTTAATATTCAAAAATGTATTAGAACAAATGACATCGAAAATGTAGGTATTACAAAAAGACATCAAACTTTTTTTGAAATGATGGGTAATTTTTCTATTGGAGATTATTTTAAAGAGGAAGCTATAACTTATGCCTATGAATTATTAACTAGTCCACAATATTTTAATATTGATAAAAATCTATTATACGTAACAGTATATACAGACGATAATAGAGCTAAAGAAAAGTGGATAGAAGTAGGTTTAGATGAATCACATATAATACCATTAAGCGGAAACTTTTGGGAAATAGGGGAAGGACCATGTGGTCCAGATTCTGAAATTTTCTTTGACCGTGGAGAAAAATATGACCCTAATGGTAATGCCTTTGAATTATTTTGTTCTGATGAAGAACAGGAACGTTATGTAGAAATTTGGAACAACGTCTTTTCACAATTCAATTCTAAAGAGGGTGTAGATAGAAAAGATTATAAAGAACTTCCAAGTAAAAATATTGATACGGGAGCAGGCTTAGAAAGATGGTGTTGTGTTTTTCAAAATGTTGATAGTAATTTTGAAACAGACTTATTTAAACCAATTATTAAACACATAGAAGAACTATCAGAGTTTGATTATGTTGGACAAAAAGAGTTTAAAGTAATAGCAGATCATATTAGAGCAATTACATTCGCATTAGCTGATGAAGCTTGTTTTGAAAACGTTGGGCGAGGCTATGTATTAAGACGACTATTAAGACGAAGTGTCAGATTTGGTAAACATATTGGCATCGAATGCCCATTTATGTATAAGATAGTTTCTGATGTCGTAGATGTAATGAAAGAAGCTTACCCATATCTTATCGAAAAAAGAGCAGAAGTAGAAACAATGGTTTTAGAAGAAGAAAAATTATTCTTAAAAACACTAGAAGCAGGAGAAAGACGTCTGAAAGAATTAGTAAAAGAATCTACAGATGGTTATATAAGTGGAGAAGAAGCATTTAAACTTTATGATACATATGGATTCCCCTTTGAACTAACAGAAGAATATTTAGATGACTTAGGTTATAGAGTTTCACGCGAAGAGTTCGAAAAATATATGAATGTTCAAAAAGAACTTGCAAAACAAAACGCTAAAAACAAATCATCTATGGCCTCACAAAAGAAAGTTCTTTTAGAGTTCAAAGATAAATCTGATTTTGCTTATGGTATATATCGTCAAAAAAGTAATATAATTGCTATTTTCTCGCAGGATGAGAAAGTAAATAGTATCAATCACGATACATATATCGCTATTGCTAGAACCTGTTTCTATGCTGAAAGTGGTGGACAAGTAAGTGATACAGGAATGATTATAGGGCGAAACTTTAAAGCAAGAGTAGTAGATGTTTTTAAAGGACCAAATGGTCAACATATTCATAAAGTACGTCTCTTAGATGGAAAAATAACAGTAGGAGATGAATGTGAATTAGTTGTAGATAAAGACCGTCGTAAAAAAATTGAAGCAAATCATTCTAGCGTCCACATTCTTCAATATTCACTTCAACAAGTAGTTTCTAATACAATAAAACAAGCTGGTAGTTATGTAGATTCCGAAAAATTAAGATTTGATTTTACATACTCTGGTAAAATGACAGATGAAAAATTATTAGAAGTAGAAGAGTTCGCTAATGATATGATAGCTAAAAATTTAATTGTTTCAACAGAAATAATGCCATTAGATAAAGCTAAAAAGATGGGAGCAATGGCTCTATTTAGCGAAAAATATGGAGATACAGTTAGAGTAGTAAAAATTGGAAAATCAATAGAACTTTGTGGTGGAACACACGCATCAAATACAAAAGAAATTGATAAACTAGCAATAAGTTCATGCGAATCAAAAGGAAGTAATGTTTATCGTATAGAAGCTGTAACAGGTGACAGAATTGAACAAACCCTTTTTGAAATGATTAAACCATACAATGATGAAATGATTAAATTATTAATTAAAGCTCGCGAAATATTAGATGATGCTAGAAATTCAGGAATAAAATTAGAATTTGATGTTGATATAAATAACGACAAACCAGTTTCTTATAAAGATATCATCTTCAATCGTAACGAACTACAATACGTTCACCAAGAAGTTAAAGATTTAGAAAAGAAATATTATGATATTAAAGAAAAGCAAACACTTCAAAATTTAGATATTTACCGTGAACACATTAAAGAAATAAACGGCGTAAAGACTCTTATAATGGAAGTAAAAAACAAAGATATTAACTTACTAAAAAGCATAGCAGATAACCTAATAAATGAAATGGATAAAGGTATAATATTCTTTGCTAATGTAAAAGAAGATAATAGTGTTAATTATATCGGTAAAAGTAATTGCTTTGTAAACATTGGTCTAATAGTTAAAGATGCATCAATCTCATCAGAAGGTAATGGAGGAGGAAGTCCTACTTTCGCTCAAGGTGGAGGAAAAACTACTGAAAAATTACCAGAAATATTTAAGCATATTGAAAAGGTAGTAAAAAATAATGACTAGTTATTTAATAGAAAGCCCAGATTCTCTCTCAGTCCTAAAAGAGAGGAAGACATTAATTAAAAAAAATAAATTTGAAAAAAGTCCCATAAGTCTTTATGATTTAGAAGAAACACCATTAGAAAATGCTTTAGAAGATTTAGATACATACGGTTTTCTAAGTGAAAAAAAAGTCATCATCATCAGAGGAATAGAAACCTTAAAATACGATGAGGCAAAAAAAGATTTAGAACACTTATTCAAATATATTGATAACCCAAATCCCGACAATCTATTAATAATAGAAGCTAGTAAGTTAAATAACACAACAAAAACAGCAAAAGAGTTAAAAAAGAAATGTGAATATATTAGTGTGGAATTAAACTCTAAAAACTTTATAAAAAATGAGTTAAAAGATTATAGTATTGATCAAAATACTATAAATCTTCTAGATGAATACTGTTTAGGAGACATCACAAAAATAAGTAATGAGTGTCAAAAACTAAAAAATTATAAGATTGACGAAAAGAAAATAACCACAAAAGATATAGAAGAGTTAGTCGTTAAAAAAATAGGAGATTCTAAAGAATTAACTTTTGCATTCTCTAGAAGTTTAGCCTTAAAAGATAAAAAAGATGCTTTAAAAAAATATAAAGAGTTATTGTCTTATAATATTGAGCCATTAAGTATTATTGGGCTATTAGCCAGTCAGTTAAGAATAATTTATCAAGTAAAACTTCTAGAAAAAAGAAACCTTAGAGATAAAGAAATAGCTAATATTTTAGGAGAAAAATCCGATTATAGAATAACTAAAACAAGAGAGCTTACTAGATATTATTCAGAAGATGAGTTGCTAGAATTAATGCAAAAATTATCTGAAATAGACATAAAAATTAAAACTAACGATATAGATGGTAATTCTTTAATTGAATTATTTATTTTAAACATATAAAAACAAGTAAGAATCATTTTACTTGTTTTTTCTTTATATAACTTCTTATTTATAATGAATTTCAGTTAATATTTATGATTATTTATCATGCATACGCTTATTAATCTGTTCTAATCTCTCGTAAATTTCTTTTATTTGTTTTTCATAACCAATATCTTTTGGAACATAATACTTTTTGTTTTTAATCTTGTCAGGTAAATATTGTTGAACAACGTAAGCACCTGGATAATCATGAGGGTATTTATAAGTAGTAGAGTCAGTTTTAATATGAGTAGGTAAATTACCAGTATTACCATTCTCAATATCTGCTAAAGCTGCATCAAAAGCAATATGAGCTGTATTACTTTTTGGAGATAAAGCCATTTCAGCTACAATAGTACCAAGAGGAATTCTACCTTCAGGCAAACCAACCCTTTCGCAAGCGTTTATCGCAGCATCAAGCCTTGGTCCAATCGCTGGATTAGCAAGTCCGATATCTTCATAAGCAATAACGCTTAAACGTCTATAAATAGAGTCTAAATCACCCTCCATCACAAGTCTACCTAAATAGTGTAGAGCTGCGTTAACATCACTACCCCTAATAGATTTTTGAAGTCCACTCAGAACATCATAATGACCATCACCATTTTTATCAGAAAAGAAAACTGGTTTATTATTAATGGTTTTAATTCTTTTCTCATCTACAACTTTACTATCAGTTGAATAAAAAGCAATCTCTAACAAATTATAAGCATATCTAAGGTCATTACCAGAGAGTTTAGCAATCAACTCAATACTTTTATCATCAATTTCAATTCCTTCTAAATCAGGGTGTTCTATAGCCTTTTTTAGACCATATACAATATCATCAGTATCAAGTTCAATTAATTCAAACAATTGACATCTACTTCTAATAGCTGGATTAATAGCATGATAAGGATTAGATGTAGTCATTCCAATTAAAGTAATCAAACCACTTTCAAGTTGCGGTAACAAAATATCTTGCTTGTCTTTATTAAGACGATGAATCTCATCCATAATAAGAACAAGCTCACCATACATTTTAGCTTCTTCAATTACAACATCCAAATCCTTTTTACTATTAATAGTTGCATTAAGAAATCTATATCTAACTCCTAAATCATTAACTAAAGCATTCGCAATACTAGTTTTACCAATACCAGGTTTACCATAAAGAATCATTGAAAATAACTTTTTATTATTAACCAAATTAGTAAGAATCCTATCTTTCCCAATTAAATGTCTTTGTCCAATAACATCATCAAGTCCCTTAGGAGCAAGTTTTAAAGCTAAAGGCTTACTCATATAAATCACCACATCTATTTTATCAAATATTTCTTTTGTTTTAAACCTATTTATTATATAATACAAGCCAATAGGTGATAGTATGGAAAAAAGTAACTATTTAAATAAAATCAATGAAGGAAAAACGCCAATTACAATAGACAAATCATGGTTTTATCATGGATTTGGAGGAAATTTAGATACCTTGACAAAAATATTAACAAACGGTCTTCTTTGTAAAAAGAAATTAGGGATTAAAAGGAATCCGTCCCATAGTCATAATGGAATACACTATATATCACTTACAAAATATTTTGAAGAAGAATATTCAATATTTAGTTTAATTAGTTCAAGTCCAATTCTTATTATCAGCAGTGAAGTATCCGCAATAAAAACAGTAAATACACTAAAAAGATATTCATTTTTAGATATATTTATCAATACACCACTTCCTTTTAGAACAAGTACATACAATGATGAATGGCAAGTATATAAAAAAATTGATTCCAAATATTTTGTAGGAATCTATTTTGACTTATTAAAAAATCTTAAAAGGAATGACGAAAAAGAACAATTAAATAAACTAAAACAAATAATAGAAATTATAGACTGTTTAGGATTAGAACTCCCAATAATTGATGGGAGTGACAATACTAAATTAGATAAGAAAGTAATTAGAAAAATTAAAATATAATCATAATTTAGTTAACCATTGAAAACCTAAGAAAAATATTATTAGATATTTTAAATAAATACAAGTTTTAGTTCTATGTAATACAAAATAATAGATAAATAAGAACTATTATTTTTTTACTTAACCAAACCAAGAAAATATGATATATTTTATTTAGAATACAACAAAGAAGGAGAAAAATCTATATGAAAATAGAAGAAGCTATATGCGACTTTTTAAATTATTGTATCTTTGAAAAAGGACTCTCTGATAGAACTAAAGCATCATATAATAATGACCTGATAATATATAAACAATTCCTAGAAGAAAAAGGAATAAATAAAGTCAATGAAATAGATTCAGAGCATATTAAAAATTTTCTAAAAGAAAGAAACAACGAAGAAACCACAACAATAGCTCATAACTTAACAGTAATCAAAAATTTCCATACATATCTGCTAAAAGAAAATCTTGTTCAAGAAGATGTTTCAGAATTCATTGAAAGACCAAAATTAAGAAAAGCATTGCCTAAAACTCTAAGTATTGATGATATAGATAAACTGCTTGATATAGAATTAAACAGTCCATTTGACTATAGAAATAAAGCTATGTTAGAATTAATGTATGGATGTGGACTAAGAGTTAGTGAATTAGTTAATCTTGAATTGAATGATGTTGATATAACAAATTGTCTTTATTAGAATAATGGGAAAAGGTAATAAAGAAAGAAATATTCCACTAGGAGAATATTCAATTTACTATTTAAAAGAATACATTCTGGTAAGAGAAAAGTTACTAAAAAAAAGAACTTGTAATAAATTATTTCTCAACAATCATGGCCAAGGAATAACACGACAAGGTTTTTTTAAAAATTTGAAAGAGTTATTGATTGAAAAAGGATTGAATCCAAATGTTTCTCCACATACTTTAAGACATAGTTTTGCAACACATTTAATTAATCGCGGAGCAGATTTAAGAAGCATTCAAGAAATGTTAGGACATTCAGATATATCAACCACTAAGATATATACAAGAGTTAGTGATGAAAAAGTAATAGAAGATTATAATAAATTCCATCTTAGAAGCAAAAAGTAAAAGGAGTAAATTTATATGAAATTCAAAAGAATATTTTTAATGGTTTTAGATTCCCTTGGAGTAGGGGAGACAACAGATGCAGTTAATTTTCAGGATAATGGTGCAAATACACTAGGCCATGTTAATGAACAATGTGATTTATTCATTCCAAATTTGAAAAAAATAGGTTTTTTGGATACACTTAATTTAAGCGAAAATGACAACGTAGATGCATATTATACAATAGCTAAACCAATAAATGCTGGTAAAGACACTTTAAATGGACATTATGAAATGGTTGGACTAAAAAATGACGTCCCATTTCAAACATTTAATCAAGGTTTCACTTATGAAATTTTAGCGGGTATTGAAGAAATTACAGGAAGAAGTGTCATCGGAAATTCCTGCTGTAATGATGATTCAATTATTCAAGAATTAGGAGAAAGACAATACAACTATGGTTCTTTATTAGTGTATACTTCAGCAGATTCAGATCTTCAAGTAGCTGCACACGAAGATTGTATACCAATAGCTACTCTTCATGAATACTGTGAAAGAATAAGATCGTTAACACTAAAAAATAATTGGAGAATTGCAAGAGTAATCGCAAGACCATTTAATGGAACCCCAGGAAAATATAAACTAATTAATAGCGGTAGAAAAGACTATGCCGTAAAACCGCCAAAAAAGACCATTTTAGACAGATTAGCAGAAAACAACTATAATGTTATAGGAATAGGTAAAATTAACGACATATTCGACGGACAAGGCATAAATAAAATGATTAGAGCAAACAACAATACAGAAGCTATCAATAAATTTACAGATATAATAGATAAAAACTTTACTGGACTATGCATGGTAAACTTATCAGATTTTGATAGTTTATATGGTCATACAAGAGATGTAGAAGGATATGGAAAAGCTATAGAAGAATTAGATGTAGACATTCCAATTATCTTAAACAAATTAGAATTAGATGATTTACTAATAATAACTGCAGACCACGGAAATGATCCAACATTTAAAGGAAATGACCACACAAGAGAGAATGTACCAATTATAATATATAGTAGAAACTTTAAGAATCCTAAAAGAATAGCACCATTTGAAACATTTGCGAATATAGGAGCAACTATCGCTGATAATTTCGATATAGAAATGCCAGAAATAGGGGAGAGTATTCTAAATAAGTTAGACTAAAAAATATAATTTCTATTTTAATAAATTAAAAAATACATAACAAAAATAGGGGAATCAATAAAAAAAGAGTACTAATTAAGTTTTAGTACTCTTCTTTCATTTCAGAAGTAACTTCATACTCATTATCAGTAATGATACCCCCACTACTGGCAAAACTTTGACAAATAGTAGAGGAAGTCTTATGACATTTATCCCCATCACATTGACAACTTATACAAACATTTTCTAAGACACATTCACCCTCTTCACTATTATTGTAATCACAATTAGACACATCACAACTAATTTTATTTAGTTTAGTATTATTAATCATATTATTCCCTCCATTATAAATATTTTATCCAGAATTGTTTGTAATATACATTCAACTTAAGAAATACACAATGCATTTTAATCATTTTAGATGAAGAAGTACCTGTCTTTTAAATAATAAAATGCTTAAATTTAATCTAATAATTTTAGGTGCACAATCATCAATCTAATAATAATTAAATTGCTTAAATTTAATTCTATAAAAAAGGAGAAGTAGAGAAGATAATAAAAATTAGGAAACTAAATAATAGGAAATTTTATTATAAATATATAATATATAGATATTAGCTTAAATATTTAAAAATAATAATATCATAACGTATAAAATCATTTTAATAAATGTCATCATAATTTAATATATACTTAATATTTAGTTAAATTATGTATACTTTATACTATAATTATAAATTTGTTAAATAATTTAAAATAAATATAAATAAAAAGTAGTATAATAATATCATTAAGATAAATTAATTGTAAAAGAAAAATAATAACAAGAAGTTAACATAATATCAATTATAGGAAGTTATCTTTCTCTGATACATTTGTTAAAAAGGAGTAAATATGACATTAGAAATTATAATAGTAACAGTGTTACTACTTAGTCTTGGAACATTATTAAAAATATTAGAAACACAGATAAAAAGACAACTTAATCAAGATAATATTAATACATCAAGTAACAACCAGAAAATATATAAAAAGAAAAATTTAATGACAAATACAGAATACAATTTTTATTTAAAACCTAATTTTTTAGAAATATCAATTTTGCAATATTTTATTAAGACTACTCCTCTATTCTATTATTGATAGAACTAAATGATAAAAGTCATGAAACGGCTCCAAGAAAACAAAGAGATATGTAATCAAAGTAACATCCCCATATAATAACATTTTACACTAAATATCCAAACGAAAAAGAATATGTCACAAATAGAATCTTAAAAGAAATCAATAATCAATATAATCAAGAGCCAGTTACCCCACTCTCTTCCAAAGATATGGAGGATATTAAAAAATTCAAAAATAAGAGAATGGCTATAAAGATAAGTAAATACAAGAATTTGAAGTACTTTGCTAGGAAAGTATCTTTTTTAGTGATATAATATTTCTGGAGTTGATGTAACATGATTTTTAAAAAGAAAAAGGAGATTAAGGATTATCTGACAATCGAAGACTTAGAAAAAAGTCGTGATAAATTAAAGAAGATTACCATTAAGGATAAGAAAAATGTAAGAGTATTATTTTTAGATGATGAAGGTTTTGATGATGATGTTCTAAAAAGTCTTGGTTATTTAGATATTAGTGTAAAAGACAAATATGAAAAACTGAGTGATTTCGAAAATTATGATATTATATTTTGTGATATAAATGGAATTGCAAAAAAAGTTGATGAGGTATATCAAGGAGCAGCAATAGCAAAATTAATAAAAAAGACATATCCTTTAAAAAGAGTATTTATATTCAGTTCTAAACAACAAAGCCTAGACTTTTATAAATTTACTAATGATGTTGATGGGATGATACCTAAAAATACTAAAAATTCTGATTTAGCCGAAAAAATTGATGAATGTATAGGTATTTTAAATGATCCAGTTGAATCTTGGAAAAATTTAAGAAAACAATTATTAGAACAAGGTACCTCACTAGCATCTTTGACTGTGTTAGAAGATTATTATGTTAGAGGGATTTTAAAAAATGAAAATACAATATCATTAATTGAAGAAGAAATAAGTAAAATAAATATTCAATCTGTAGTTTCTATAATAGGCTGTGCCAAAGAAATAATAAAAGCATATTTGGAACTTAAAAAATAATGAAAAATTTTGTTACTTATGATAAAAGCCAGCAAAATCTAAAATGCGAAATTACAGATAATATCCCGTTATATTGTCAGCAATGTATAGTAAATTCTAATAAGAAATGTCAAAACTATTATAAAAATTTATTTAAAAAAAATGAACAAGGCATTTACAGATGTCCTTATGGATTTTATTCCTATTATGTTAGAAATAATATTTATACTTCTATAATTAATAAAGATGACATCTCACAAGTAAAGAATAATATTGAGTCTAAGAAACAAAAATTAAAAAATTTTAATCAATATTCATTAGATCAACTTAAAAACATTGTTCAAGATTACGAAAATTTAACTGTTGAAAATATTGAATTAAGGGATTGCATGCATGACTTAAGAAATATTGGCGGTTATTTTAATAGTATGACTGAGTCAATTTCATTAAATCATGGAGAATTAATTGAATCTGACGATGATATTAAAGCATTAGTTGCCTTATATGATTTAATTAATTATAGACTTAATGTTTTTTATGGTATAAGTGAATCTAATAATAAACGAATAAAAGCAAAACTTTATCCTTTATTTAGAAAATTGAAAGTTATGATGAGATATCAAGCAAAAAAGAAAAGAATTAATATTAAACTTGATTTTGAACAAGAAAATACTTTGATACTATCAGATAATATTTATTTAGCTATGTTTATATTACTTGAAAATGCCATTAAACATTCATTATCAAAAAGTGAAATAGATATTCAATTTAATGAATCAATTGAAGAAACAAAAGTTATAATATCTAATACAAGTCCATTAATATGTGAAGATGAATATACTAAAATATTTGAAAGAGGATATAGAGGTAGGAATTGTATATCTAAGGGTTCAGGAATTGGATTGAGTTTAGTAAAACAAATATTGGATACGCATAATTATGAATATAAATTGGATATTATACCTTTAAATAAAGATTCATGTATTTTTAAAATTAGTATAACATTTCCATGTGCAAATAATTAAATATGTTCATTCCAACGAGGAACCAATAAAATCTCAATCACACCATTTCATTTATATTTCAATTCTACCTCATATGCACATTTGTAGTCAAATAATTTACGTGGCATACTATTTATTTCAAAACTTATATTATCTAAATAATATTAGGAGCCTCCTTCCGGGATTTGGCTCCTTTTATTGTATCAAAAAGCCGCACCACTTGGTGCGGTTGAAATTTTAATTTAGGAAATAAGAGCAATCTTTTTGTTCTTATTTTTTTAAAAACTTACTTAATTTCTTTCCAATCAAACTCTTTTTAGTACTCTTAATACCAAAAAAAATATCAAAATGTAAATAAATATAAGTTAATCTTTTCTCTATTTCACAATTAAGTTCCTCTAGATTAACCTTAAATAACAATCTAAACATCTCCCTAAAAAATAGAAAGATTATTACAAAACCAATCGCAATGAATATAATTTCAAACAGTTCACCATGAAAAATCTCTTGTGTAAAATCATATCCAGAAATCAAAAGTGCTGCTACCGCTATCGCAAGGGTAATTCCTTCAACCAATGTATCACTTTTAATATAAGTAAAACTTTTCCTCAAAAAATATTGCCTAACAAAATTCAAATCCTGTTTTGTACATACATTATTTTTTCGAAGTACTTCAATCATAGGCATTACATCAGTAGACTCCTCAATTCCAACTAAATATGCCTTAATTTTATCAAGTAAAGAATGTTTAAATCCTTTTCCAGGAAAACGCTTTTCAAAATCAAAAATAATAAATAAAAAACAGCAAAATGCAATCGTACAAAAGTAGAATACTATAATCAAGCAAAAAGTTGTAAAGTAATTCCAATTAGGCTTAAGTATTCTCCGTAATAGCAATATTATCATCGCAAAAAAAGATAATATTGTATTTATACGATTATAGAATTTATCAAACCTTGCTTGTGGAGTGAATTCCAAATAGCATTTTTCTAGTTCTTCATAAATATCCATAAACAACACACCTACCTACTCGCCACTACTAAGACTAATTCTAACATCTAGAAGATACTAATACAAGAAAAAATCATTAACAATTCATTTTTACTCTACTTAACTAGTTTTTTATCTTATATTCTAACTCTCATTCAAGATAAGGTAGAATTTTTTAGATGACTTTAATCTTATTATTCCACTACCCATTAAAATTATTATTTAACTAACACCTTGTCTTGTTCATACTTTTCAGAATAGACCTTCTGTTTATAATCAGACAACTTAAAATATGGATATTCATCTTTGATGTCAGTTAAATCATCAACTAAATCACTCTCTATTATAATACATTTTCCGCGTTTATTTTCACCAATTTTATAACTTTTATATTTATATTCAACATCTCTTACATAACCTGTCATTCTACTATGTTCAGAATCAGTAGTAAATCTTTTACCAGTACGTGGAGACAAAACTGTAGTTTTTCCAATTCTCATAGGAACAGTATATGAATACTTATATTCATATTCAATAAAAGGTAAGTCATTTCTCGTAGCGTTTTCTAAAGCCTCCAAGTTATCATCAATTCTTATTAAATCGAAGTCACTAATAAGTTCTAATTGCTTATTTAGAGTAACATTCTCTTCAGTCCAATACATATCGGAATTTTTCTCATATTCTCCTTCTTTGTATGATTCAAATCCCTCTTCACTAACATATTTATGTATATGTACATCTTCAATATCGCAATCCATTTTTTTACCACATCCAGCAAGCCCTGTCACAACTAAAGCTCCAGATAAAGCAAAAGGAACAAATTTCTTTCCAATCTTTAAATTTTTCATATTATCTATAATACTCCTTTAAATCATTTATTGCTTAACTTAAGAGTTATATATATAAAAAGACTTTTATGATTTCTCATAAAAGTCTTGTTCTTCTATTCAATAACCCAGATTTTTTATTAATCTTATAGTTGGATTATTAACACCTGCAGGCGGAACTACTCCCTCTTAAGTAACTACAATACTATCATATTTACTTTAGTTTGTCAAGAACTACACCTTACGTGACTGTATTTCAGCAATTTTTTCAAACACTTCTTTAGCGTTATCCTCATTAATTTCTGTATATCCTAATTCCTTTAAAGCTTGGATTTTTACTGTATTTAATTCTTGAGTTCTAGAAAGCTTTTCTTCTTTTTTCTGTTCAATATTTTGAACAAATCTCTTATGAGATTCACCCAACTTACTTCTAGAAGCTCCTCCATTATTATACAAAGTCATAGCACTAAAGATAATACTCTCAAAAATAAATTGTTTATCTTCATTAAAATTAAATTCCATAGGATCAACAAATCCCAAAGATTTAGACATATAAGCTAAAATATATTTAAGTTCATCAGTTGTCTCCATTGACTGCAAAAAATGATATAAATATATATAAGTATTATATGTATCTTTTGTTTTATCATTAGCAAGTTTCTCTTTTAATAAATTAATTATATCTGACAATAATTCTTGTTCTTTTTTATTAAATCCCTTCAAATCAGCAATAACTTCTTTACTAGAAGAATCCTTTACACCATCATTCAATCTATTTTCAACCTCAATAATATACTCTCCAGTTATTTTTATATTATTAAGTTCTTTAATATCCTCTATATTTAAAAGACTTAAGAGTTTAGCCGCTTTTTCCTTAGGCCAATTATTAATATCATCAATTCCTAAATAGTTATATAGCATCTGTCTAGAAACACCTAAGTATTTAGCTAAGCGTACTTTACTTATCCCTAACTCTGTCAACACAACATTTAATTCTTTCATCTTTTAACCTCCTAATATAATTATAGGGCTTCTAGTGTAAAATATCAAGTGTAAATTGACACATTTTAAGTATTTTAATTTAACACTATATTACTAATCAAATTAATAATTTTAGAAACTTTGAAACTATTAAACTTTCAAATAAAGCAGTTACTAAACCACACAATAAACAAAATAATAATACTTTCAAATATCTTTTAGTAATCATCGCAATATTATAACTTCTTTTAAAAAATAATATTTTAGTCAAAACAATTGAATAATTAACACTATAATAGAGTAAGACAAAAAATACAATTAAATTCAAAAAATCGGTACATAAATATCCAATAATAAATAAAAGCTTACCTAACGACAAATTACTTAGCAAAGCCATAAATTCAAAAGCAAACATGAATACTTTCAAAGAATATAAAAATACCACTATCACTATACCAACAACAGATATTCCAAAAATCCAAACAAGAGATATAAAGGAGAAATTATTAAAAACATTAGCAATAATCGTCTGAAAATTCAACTTATTTTGATCAATTCCAGCAATCATTTTATCTATATTAGAGCTTATCACTTGTTTTGTATCATTATCAAGTACCGCTCCAAACAAAATTCCCGAAACAAAGGCTAAAACAGTTATTAATAAACAAATAGTAAATATTTTATTCTGTCTAAATAATTTCATCATTAATATCACCTAATAAAATATATAAATTATCCTGTATTCTATTCATAAAATAATTTTACTTTTTACAACAAATAATTTATAATAATGGTAGTGAGGTGATTTTATAATGAGTGATAAAGTTATAAAAATTGTCGCTATTATAATGTTAATAGCAATTTTATTAGGTTTCTTCAGTGTGTTAATATATATCTAAAAAAGAATACTTACTTTCAAGTATTCTTTTATTTTTGTCTTTCTAAATATTTATCTACATATCCTTCGATTTCTGGAAAAACATCTTCAACTAAGGATGCTTCAATATTATATTTATTAGCAATATCATTAATCCTTGCATAATCTTTAGATAAGTATAACATTAAAATACCTGCAATTCTATTTGCAGTATACTGGTCAAGAACTTTTCTATCACCTGGCGAAATATGATATTTTCTTGTAATATCAAGAATAGGACCATACCCATATAAATAATTAGTAAGTGATTTTGCTAAAAGTTCTACTTGCTTATTTTTATCCTTTATACGTACTTTTGTCCATATTTTCATAATATCACCTCTCTTGATTGTATATAATAGCATAAATGTTAAAAAAAAACAATCACTTCAAATAAGGATTGTTTTTCTTTTCATAACCTAACGTAGTAATCTCATTGTGTCCAGGATATAAAGTAATATCATCATCATATTTCAATATTTTACTAATACTTTCTAACATCTCAGAATCACTTCCACCTGGCAAATCAGTTCTACCCATGCTCTCTTTAAAAATAAAGTCTCCGATTAACATAAACTTCTCTTCTTCAAAATAAAATGTAACCGAATCCTTCGAATGCCCAGGTGTATAAATACTTTTAAATTTAAAATCTCCAATTATATACTCTTTATTATCTTCAAGATTACTTCTTTTAAATATTTTAATACTCTTCTTTGTAAGAAAATTCCTTAAAGCACCTATGTGGTCAAAATGAGAATGTGTAATCAAAACTCCCAAAACTTTATTGTCTCCAACTTCAGCTTTGATTTTTGCAAAATCATCTCCTGGATCCACAACAAGACAAGTACCATTTTTTATTAAAACATAACAGTTTTCATCTAAATAACCAGTAACAACACATTTAACTTCCATCTAATCACCCCGTTTAATATTTGCTTTCATAAGTTTTACTAACCAAAACATAATTATAATTCATGTCTAACCTAAAAGTATAATAATACAAACCATTTTTTAAATACTCTGGTAATGCCATCTTCTCATTTTCATGATATTTAACTTCTTCTGTCAAAATTATAGTATTTCTAGTACTAACAGCTTCCTTTAATGTTTTAGTAACTCGATAAGATGTAGCAGTTTGTTGACCACATTTTCCTTGAACAAATTCTCCTCTAGATGGGATATATTGATAGCCACCGATACAAGAAGAATTGCCTAACCTAATATTTGCAAAAGGAATAGAAGTACTCTCTCCATACAATTCTTTAACTGCCTGAGTCAAAGTTTCTTCTTTAAACGCCTTAGGAACAAAACTAGTCGATACTTCACATGTAAATGGTTCCATTGATAATTTGTCAAATAAATTACAATTAGAATCATACTTGTCAGACTCAAGTATCTGTCTATAAGCCAAATAAAGTCGCATATTATCGTTAAACTCAGGTTGAGCTAAATCCTCTCTAATATTAGTCGCAACTTTAGAATATAAGCTTTTAACTAAAGTAGAGTCTAAATCCAATTTAATCTCTTCCTTACTAGCTGTTATTGGAGTACAATTATACATTAAATTTTCTACTCTATCTTTATGGCTTTTATACGAAAACACAGTATAAGCTATTAATATTAAAATAATAGCAACAAGTATAGGTACCAAATTAATATTTTTTTTCTGTTTTCTAACATTAGCAGTTTTAGAATTATCACCACCACTATTTGGCTGGTCTTGCGAAATAATCACAGGCTGCTGTGATTGTTGTGGTTGCGGTGGAGTTATAGTATTGTCTGCTTGCACTGGAATAGATTGAACTATCTGCGGAGTTTGTACAGCAGGTTGTGTTTGTACCATTACAGGTTGTTGTGCAGCAGGCTGTAATCCAGCTGAATTATTTGCTACAGGCATTACAGGTTGTGAAGCCACATTATTATTAGTACTCACTGGATTATTATTAATATTATTAGTTACCCCATTATTCATTCTTCTTCACCTATCCTACTATAAAATTTTAATATATTTTTCACTTTTTTTCAATACAAAATAAAAAGAAGTCTCATAAACTTCTATATTTTAATTTTATTTATTATTTTTTCAAGTTCATCTATTGACATATCAGAAGAATATTCAACATGTACTCCCTGAGCAGTAAAACTATCAAGCATTCTCAATAATTCAATCTTATAATCATTTCTCTGCTTATTGTAATTTTGCATATTAGTTTGATTCTCAATACTTTCTCTAATAGCCTCACCATTGTAAAAATCATCTAATGTTTGTTCCAAGCTATTCAATTTATCCATAATTAAATCATCAATTTCATCTTTCATAAAGTCCTCCATCTACTAAATTCTATCATTAATCTTTTATAATTACAATCAATAATATCTTAATAAAAATAACTTGTGGTATACGTAAAATTTCATAAAATAATTTAAATATACTTAAATAAACTTACATAAAAAGAAAAAGTCTCAATTTATAAGACTTTTATTTTTTTATTGGTAGCCTGTACGGAATTCGAATCCGTGAATGCTGCCTTGAGAGGGCAGTGTGTTAAGCCACTTCACCAACAGGCCATGAATAATGTCTCCTTTTAAAAAGACATTATAATCATATCATCTATTAAACTATTTTTCAATATTATTTTTAAACTTTTCTAATATAACCAGAAAAATACCCATCTTCATATATACAAACTATATAAATCTACCCTTAAAATGATTAACTTTTAATGATACTAATCTTTTTTAGTCAACTTAACTGCTGTACCATAAACAATAATTTCTGCTGCACCATTCATTACAGATGATGAACCATATCTTACATTTATAATAGCATCTGCTCCTAGATTAACAGCATCATCAACCATTCTCTTAGTTGCAATTTGCCTAGCAGTTGCAATCATGTCTGTATAACCAGCTATCTCACCACCAACAATTGTCTTCATCCCAGCCATGAAATCCTTCCCTATATTCTTTGATTGGACAACTTGTCCCTTCACTACACCTAACGCATCTGTTACCTCATATCCTGGAACATAATCAATATTTACTAGCTTCATCTTCTTCTCCTCCTTTAATCTCTTTTATTCTAATTATCAAGTTATAAATAATACCCAAAACAGGTATCATAAGCATAAATATTACAAAGAAAAACACAAACCACGGCATTTTCTCCACTTCAGTAAGTTGAAAATATACTATCATTCCTACTAATGATAGAAAGAAAAAACCAAAAATTAAACTTGAAAGAATTGCTCCTCTAATTTTCTTTTTATTACTAGTTTTAACATCCCTCATAGTAAATCCCTCCTTATTCAAAACACTCATTTCTTCAAAATACTTCGTAATATCAATTGATTCAAAAGTATCATGTGTCTTAGCAATTTCCATACACATACTCTTTATCTTTTTATATTTCTCTTCTTCTACCTTAATCTTGTTAATCCTATCTTCCATACACTCCTGAAGACTTAATTTATTCTCCTGTAATAATTTTATTTCTCTAATTGGAACATTCAATTCTCTAAGAAATTTTATTATTTTCAATATTTTGACATCTTCATGACTATATAACCTATAATCATTCTCATCATTTCTATTAGGTTTAATTAAACCAACATCCTCATAATAACGAATATTCTTTTTAGATAGTCCAGTCATAACTTCTACTTCTCTAATAAACAATCAATTTCCTCCTTTCTGCTACAAATATAGACCTTCCAGTAACGGTAAGGTCAATACTTTTTTATCCTTTTTTTATTTTTTTTACTTTTAATATAATTATTCCACTAATAATAAAAAAACAAATCACAAAAATAAAACAATAATTTTTATTTGTAATAAGAAAATTCAATAAAGAGAAATCAAGTTTATTCTTTAAAATAATATCCACACTATCAACAAGTTTTCCTTCATACAAGACATCAATAACACCAAGTTTCTCTCCAACCTTATTATTTGGTACAATTACATTCGTACCATTATATTTCAACTCCAAAGCACTTCTATCGTAGTCATTTTCTAAATATTTTGTAATCTCCTTATCAGAGAAAAAACTAACCTTTGCTGTTTTTGAATATTTAGTTGAAAGTTCGATTAATAAATCCCCCTCTTTTACCAATTGTTGATATCCGTAATTATCAAAAAAATATTTATAAATATTACTAGCATCTTCTGCAGGTTCCTTCACGTTCACAGCCTTTGTAGTAACTAATAAATAAGTAATTTCATTTTTTGCATCATAAGCAATTGAAGCTAAACATCTACCTGCATTGCCAGTATAACCAGTCTTTCCGCCTAAAATATTTTCCGCATTAATATTATAAGCATTCATTACCTTTTTCATAGAACTAACAACTGTTATAGAATTATCACTTAAAGTGTATTTATCAGTTAAAAATATTTCTTTAAACTTCTCATTCTCAAAAGCTACTTTTAAGATTGCAGCTATTTCACTTACAGTTGAAAAATGACCGTCTTGATCTAGCCCTACAGTATTTGCAAAATGAGTATGTTTAAGATTCAAATCACGAGCCTTTTTATTCATTAATTCAACAAAATTATTCTCATTACCAGCAACACTATATGCAATAGCTCTAGTCGCATCAGCACCACTTGCTAAAAACATTCCATACAGTAAATCATTATAAGTAACTTCCTGGCCAACTCTTAAACCAATTTGATAAGCATTTGCCTCCCTAAGACCATCAAACATTTCCTTACTCATAATAACCTTTTCCTGATAATCATCTATTTCACTTATTGCAACCAATGTAGTCATTATCTTAGTCAAACTTGCAACACTAACAATATCATCTTTATTTTTATCAAAAACCACTTGATTATCATTCAAATTATATAATACAGCATACTCACTATTTATCTCAAGAGCTGACACATCAAATCCTAAGAAAATAATCATTCCAATAATAATCAATAAAATCTTTTTCATTTATTATCACCAACCAATAAAATTATTATATCAAAAAAAGTAGCATAAAAATCTACTTCTTATAAAAATAATTATATCCCTCTAAATGTTCCCTATTTTTTCTAATCCAAGGACAACCAATAACCATTCTATTAATTTGAAATTTAAACTCTCCATAAGTTGTTTTTATTGTCATCTTTCCAAGTATTGCAATATGTTTCATTTTAAAATCTGAAACGTCACTCCATAAAATTTTTGCGTAGCTTTCTCCATCAACAGGGTAAATAGTTATACCTTCTTCATCAAAATAGAAAAAATAGCATTGAACATCATCAAATCTAATATAAGTCTTCCAAGGTGTAGGTATAACCATATTAGGCATTGGAATATTAGTTCCATAAATTATATTATCTGTCTTTGTTATTTTATATTTATTAATAATTTCTTCTAATTGTTTGTTAATCATCTTTATTCTCCTTCAAAATCCTCTTCATCAACTTGGCAATTTTGTATAATGTAATTAGATAAATCACCATATTTTTTTGTTTCTATATCCAATTATAACATAAAAAAAGAACTTCTAATTCTTTTTAAGAAATTCTTTTAATCTTTAGAACTAAAAGGATGCAATATTGAATCTTTTACTCCATTTTTAATGACATCCAAAGCACTCTCATAAATATCAGTAGCTTTATTTTTAGTAACATCGAGTTCGTCTAATAAATCGTTAATTATTTCATTCTTGTTTTTTTTCAACCAAAATAAATATCTTTCAAAAATACAAAAAACAATTCTACAATCTTTCTCACTTAAATCAGTTCTACTAGTCAACTCATTAATTAACTCTTTTTTATTCATTAATTTCTCCATACATCTTACCTTTAGAATCTAGCTGTATTTCATAACCATATTCAAAAACATAAGACATGCTAAATAAGAATAAAATATAAATAAGATCTAACAATTCAAAGCTAACTCCTAAATTTTCTCCAATAAACATTTCGGCAATCACTCCCGTAACATTTGGAAGTACTGTTGCAACTATCATTAAAATTGCCATCGTCTTAATGTATTTAACATTCTCCATTGTAAATGGAGTTTCCAAGTTATATAAATTAATAAACAATTTTTCTAAGTACTTAAATATAAAATAAAGAATTACTAACGTTGCAAATAAGAATACAAAAACACTCTCGATAAACCCCGTCAACACAACCATAGAGTGTTTCTCACCCCAAATAGTCATTTGATTTAATGAGTTAACATCCACTGAACTATCAATCACATCTTTCTCTCCATCATAAATAATTGTAAATGAATTTTCATCTCTAATATATTCTATTTTTTCTCCAAAAAATTCAACTACATTATTATCCTTAAATTCAATATTTCTTGTAATAAATGGAGTAACTATCATTGTTAGTACTAAACAAAACATCGCTACTATTAAAATGATTTTTCCAATTCTCGATAACGTGTAAATACATTTGCTTAACCCCTTCATCTGCTGTTGTTTTTCCTTCTTAAATTTAACTGCTTTCATCTTTATCTCTTCATCTAATGAATCAATATCTACTAATTCTTCATGAACAAGATTATTAATCTTACAATGAAAAATAGAACATAGTTTTAATATATTATCCATTTCCGGATAAGCATCCCCACATTCCCATTTTGAAACACTTTGTCTTGAGACACCAACTCTTTCTGCTAATTCTTCTTGTGATATTTTCTTTGACTTCCTTAGACATCTTAAATTATCACCAAACTTCATTAGACTTCCTCCTTTCACAGTTAAATTTTAACTATAAGGATATTTAAATTCTACCAACTTACAGTTGCATTTTCATTTTAGCGACTCTTACCTTGGTTAGTTTTATTAGTATAATCATCAATTCTTTTATTATATCTTTCTACTAAATCAGAAAATCTTTCTCCTCTACTATTAAATCTAATCTCAATCCTAGAACCCAAACTATTCATCGCCATCATTCCTCTGAATCTTCCTGTAAAATAAGGAACATCCATATACTTTGTAACTCCTTGAGTTTCATGTTCTAAAAAATTATCTAGCAAATCATTAAAAAACGCTTCATAAAAAACATCCTCATGATCTGGTGTTATTTTTAAATCAATATGTTTTTCAAAATCATCGCCAGCAAAAATATCTACAACCAATCGTGGTTCATTTTCTACTTTACAATTACCAAAAATAATCTTTCCTAAGACCTGCTTATCATCACTAAGAATTTGATTAAGATACTCAACCATTACTCTTGATTCTTCTGGTACAATCATTTCTGCTTCAAATTTCTTCATCCATCTCATCTCCTATTTTGTTTTCTCGCCTAAATAATACTTCCCTTTTTTAAACACTAATGTTCCGTCTTGAACCATCAATAATAAATAATTGCTCTTCGCAATCTCTATTGGCAAATCTTTAATCCTAATACCACTTTCAATTGAAATAGCTCCACGTTCCTTAAAATAATCAATAATGTTTTCTCGACCTGCTGTGTCTCCTTTATATTTCTTTTTTACAATAACCAAATACAGAACACCAGTTAAACATACTAATACTAAAGTCAATCTAATAACTGTATACATAATTCTCCTCCTACAATAAATTATAACACGTACAAACAAAAAATGACCTTCTTTTAGAAATAAAATCTAAAAAATAGTCATCAGCTAATTTCTTTTTTAATCCACCTGATTATCTCACTCTAAAACTCCCACGTATTCCTATTTACCTTTACATGCTCCTTAACATGATATGTCTTCTCAGGAATAATTTCTCTGTGAGTTTCAGTTTCATATTTATCTAATATATGTGAACACTTTCTCAGTTCAGTTCTAATCCATTCTGGATATTCTCCATAAATATAAAAATATAAGTAATCTGCAAACTTCCTAAACTTATCTTCATATTCATCAGCAATAACAACACCATTTTTGATTTTTATTAAATCTTCAAGTGTAAAATTATCAATCAGCGGCATCATTTCTTGATAAGCTTTTCTTCTAGCACTACTATCGACATCCAATAAATCATCAATTTTACTATTTCTATCAAGCAAAGATAAAAATTCTAAGTATTTATCGTATTCTTCCCTCTTTATATATCCTTTTGAATATAATTCTTCAAAATCACTTGTTCCATAAGAAATTTCATAAAAACCACTACTACCAATAATAGAATAACACTCATCAATTACAAATAATTTCTCTTCATTTTCTGCTTTTTCTTCTAATAATTTTTTCCTATTACTGCACTGTCTAAGTAAAATATAATTAACAAGTACTTCTCTAGTATCTCTATCTAAACCATATCTAGCTAAAAAAGCTTCAATATCACTTAAATACCAAACTCTATAATCTTCACTCTCTAAAGCCGTAGTAATCTCCTCAAATAAAACTTCCATATATAACCTAACAATTTCATCAAGTGGAGTAACCTCTATTTTAATCCGATCAATCTTCTCCCAGTATTCAAGAAGCTTTTCTATATTACCAATTATTTGTTTTCTATCTTCTGTATCATAATCTTCATTAGTAAATATTTCTTCCAAAGAATATCTTATAACTTCCAAATCTCTCGTTCTAAATAAAGCCTGAAAAAGAGTCATATCTTCCTTAATAAAATCATCAGGAAGATCTCTATATGTCATCACTGGTTTACCTTTATATGTAGTTTCTACTTCCTCCATTTTATGTCTCGGCGCATAGTTTAAAATACTAAGTCTATCTAATCCTTCTATTTTCTCCTGCAACCCCTTCATCTCTTTAAATAAATCTCCATTATGCTTAAAATCATCACTAAATCCTAAAACATTCTGCTTATCTAAATACTCCTTTACTAATTCAGTCAAATAAGTAACCTTATACTTTTCACTAAACTGTCTATTATAATAGTAATCAAAAATATTATTAGAGTTACTCACTTTTATATCTTTATACTCTTGAACATATTCTGGAATCGTCACATTCCTCTCTTTTGTCTTTTCTATTCGCTCAAGTTTTTCACCATTAGCTCCTAAAATATAATAATAATCAGTATAGCCATTACCAGCTGGCTTAATAAGTCTTTTTCCATCTGGACCAACAATCTTCGAAAGATAAAAATCATCTGTTTCCTTAAACATAATATTAAATGGATCAATAATCTCTGTTTCAACAAAAGAAATTTCTTTTTCACTACCTAAACTCTTTCTTGCACTAGAAGACAATTTATAAATATCTCGAACATCTTCATCTACTGCATTCCTAATCTTTTCATTCCACTTTGTTAAACCAACTTTAGGTAATCTAATCTTTCTAAAATCTTCATTATTCTTAAGAACTTTTTGTATTTCTTTACTAAATAAGAATCTTTTAATCTCTGACTTTTCTTCTAATTCAAAAAATTCTATTAAATCTTTATAAACATCTTTATATTTTATATACCATTCTTCATCTAAAGACTCAATATAACCCCTAAACATTTCTAATTCTGGTAAATCATTAAAAAAATCATAAGAATTTACACTACCATCTACATTAATCTCTTTAGCTGTCCAAAATACTCTTAATAATTCTACTTCAATTGGTTTTAATTCATAACCGTCAATCTCTAAAAAATTAATATCTTTAAAATTTGCATTTAAAAATAACAACTCATAATCAATATCCAAATCAACCAATCTCAAAGTACGAACGTCTAAATTCATTGGACTAATTGTATCATCTAAAAACTTAGAATTAGAAATCATCATAGTACCACAATCTATATTATTAAAAACTTTAAAGTTATCTATCGTACTATCACAAATATTTAAAAGCATCACTTTTAAGTTACTCAAATTTTTCGCATCAATCCTTGATTCTCTAATTGATAGTTCTCTTAAATTTTTATAGTCTTTAATCTTCTCAATATCTCCATCCTTAATAATCGCATCTTTTATTTTAATTACTCTAATAAAGTCTTTTCTCAAAATATTAGAAGGACGATATTTAACTTTAACATTTTTAGTATTATCCGTACCATATATAATCTTATTAATTTTTTCTTGAAATTCCTTATAATTATTCTCAATAAATTCATCAAGCAATAACAATAAATCCTTTATACTACCAACATCTTCTCCTTTATAATAAGGATCCTTTTCTATATAAACCTCCAAGGATTTATGTTTCTTATTAAAATATCCGCCATAAACAAAGGTTAATACTAATCCTTTATCTCTAAGATAAATATTTTCGTCCTTTTCATATTCTTCATTCACCCACGAAATAATACCTCTTTTACCTTCTGTATCAATAGTAAAATATTTATCAAGTATATAAGACTTTTCCTCTTCTCCTAATTTCTTATCTAAAAAAATAAGTTTATTATAAAATTCATCAAAATGTTTCTCTATATTATCATCCATAAAATCACCTTGGCTTCTATTATATACCAAAAGATATTTTAATCAAAGAAAAAGATATTACCTTACAATTATTTAATCAGAGTTTTATTAGTTTTCCAAAAATAAAAAGTAAGAAAGCAGCATAGACAACTTTTTCTTACTTCTTAATCATCATCTTATTATCACTTATACCAACATTTTTTCGCATTACAGTTAGCGCTAAAGCCCGAAGTCTAGCATCAATATCTGCACGACGTTGAGTATCCATCAATTTACCTAAATCTTCTTTATCTGTAACATATGGTAATTCCCATGCCTCACAATATGTATTCATCATTGGATATTCTTGTTGTTCTAAATATTTCCAAGTCTTTGTTTTACTATCAAAAATAAAATCAATACCACTAATTGCTCCTATTTCACGACGACAATTACTAATTATTGCAAGGGCAGCTTCTTCTACGTCTTTTGGAACAGAAGCATTAGAAGAATCAATTCCATGAGCTTTTAAAACTTCTTGTTCAACCTCTGAATATGCCCATTTTCCTAACAAAATACTATTACCACCCGCAACAGTATTTGAAATAATACTTTCACTTCCCAAATAATAAGGTGAATCAGGGCACAACAAATATCTATCAACTAAACCATAAAGTCCCTCTTCAGCCATCTTCTTTGGACTAGCATATTTAAGACTTGCTCCGAAAATATCTCCTGAAGAAGATACTACTACCCTTAATGTTGTATTATATTCAGTTGGCGTCTCAATATATTCCTGCATCACAAAGTCCTCATGTAATCTCTTCTTATAATTGATCCTGCTAATACTAATAGGACAATTGGAGTTACCATCTTCATCAAATACTATGTTATCACCTAATCCCCATTTTCTTTTAGTCTGTTTAATCGCTTCCTTAAAACTGTAATCATATATTTCGTCATAAAACTTTTTAAATATTTCAAGTTGTTCTTCTGTTCTTATTAAAACCTTGTCAATCCCACCTTCTTCTTTAACATTCTTTAAAACAAAAGGCAATTTCGGTACATCTCTAGGAAATTCTTCATCAGGAAAACCTAAAGTAAATGGAAAAGACACATTAGTCATTTTTAAACTTTCACTTATTTTTTTATTCTTCTTAGAACTGTACTCTTTTGCATCTTTATTAATATGCTTATCTAAACAAGGTGTAAAAAAGAAAGCATCTTCACTAACTTCACTACTATCAGTAATAACATTATATCCTAAATCAATCAAAAAATTTACAACTTCTCTTCTTTCTATCTTTCCAGGTGTTTCCATATCTCCAGCCATAAAGAAATAAAAACCATCTTCATCTCTTGCATTTATCCAATCTAAATCAATATAAACTTCTTGCCCTCTACGTTCAGGCACTTTCAATAACTTCATAACTAACCCCTTAACACATAAATTTGGCCCATATTATAACAAATATTAACAATTCTGTCAAAAGACATCCCCCAAAAAACTTAATAGCTTACCATAACCAAGGATTGTCAAAACAATTTTTAAAACAATCAATATCAAAAAAATACAATCTAGTCAGATTGTATTCTACGAAAACTCTTCCTCATAATCATGTTTCATAAGTCTTAAAGTCGTAATATAAGATGAAATTGGTATCACCATTACACAACCAATAGCAGTAAATAAAATCTTAATAAATTCACTGCAAAACGTCTTTGCATTAACTATATCAAAGAAAGCATAATTTCCTTTAGAAAACCAAATAACAAGAGTCATAAACTCTCCCAAAAATGCAAACAACAAAGTATTAGTAGTTGTACATAATATATCTTTTCCTATAGCAAGACCAGATAAAAATAGTTCCTTCTTCGATAAATGTTTATTATTTTCATAAACCTCAAACAGAGCTGATGAAATAGCAATAGCGGAATCTGTAGTTGCTCCAATTAAACTAATTAGCACTAAAGAAACAGCAATATTTGTAAAATCAATTTTTACATCATAAGAAAACATATTAATTTCCTCATAAGCTTCATAGCCAAACCCCGCAATTCTTGAGATTTTAGTAATTGCTAATATAAGAATAGCAAGTAGAATCAAAACAATCACAATTGAAATAAAAGCAGCCTCTGTCTTAACGTTTTTACCATTAACAAAGTATAAAACAATAACACTAAGTAAAAAAGATCCGAGTAAAGAAACAACTATAGGATTAATTCCTAAAGCAATTAAATAAAATAAAACCATTAAAATTACAAAGTTTAGACACAATGAAACACACAGCTTGATACCCCTTTTTTTATCAATATAAAGAACTAATAAAAGTAGTATTAATATTAATATCTTATTCATATTCTCCCGTTAAACCTGTAATCTAAATTTCATAAATCCAACCTGGTTTCCAAGCTTTCGTTTTTCTCCAATCTGAATCGATTGCTTCTTCCCATGAGATTTTCTTCGTAATAACTTCTAAAGCTAACTGTGGAGCTTTATGTGCCACTAAAGCAACAGTTTTTCCATCATAATTTTCTGCTAAATAGTTACAGAAATCACGAAGTCTTGCTTCTACATCTAATAATGATTCACCATTAGGGAACGCATCAGTAATATGATCTTCATATTTTACAAGAGAAGTATCTTCACCATTTAAGTCCCCATAATTACACTCTCTTATTCTAGAATCATGTAATATCTCTTTAATACCTTCAAAAGTATAATTAGCCGAATCAATAGCCCTCTTTAAGTCTGATGAAATAACTAAATCAATTTCATCAATCTTGATTTGATTTTTTAATTCAATACTTTGTTGAATCCCTTTTTCACTAAGTTCTCCAGGTATCCATCCTGTTGACTTATGATCTATATTATCCGTTGTTGTACCATGTACAAAATAAATTATTCTAACTGCCATTTAAATCTCTCCTCTGCACTTTATTATAACATAAGCTCTTTTGTTCTTCCAATTCAATACCATATTCTTCTAGTGCTTCAGATAAATATTGACCCTGTTTCATTGTTATCTTTTCATAATCTAAAGCCTTTTCAAATAAACTCATTAAACCATCGAACTCTTTTTCCCTTCTTGCAATAAATTCATCGCTATTACCTCTTTGTCTAAATCTTTCGACATACTCTGAGAAATTTTCTCTTTCAGGAGCAACTAATATTACTCTAACATTTCCAATCTCTTCTCTAAATACTCGACTATCATACGCTTTAAAGACATGTTCTATAAACGGAGAAACAACTATTTTTCCTTCATCTAACAACTTAATTGCATCATCAAGAAAGTTTCTAGGATAATCAGGATTTTCTGTTCTAAGACTTGTTGAGCCTTTTCTTTGTTCTAACGGTAAGTGTCTAATTGATTCATCATAGATATATTTATAATCTTGAAAATCAAAATCAACCACATTCCTATATCTATTTTCCAATTCAGTTTTACCAGTTCCCATATAAGCCATTATTAATAGTTTTTCCATAAAATACCTCCATATATATAAATTAATCAATTAGAAAAAGATATAACCTACTCACCTTTATTTTTGATTTTTACACTATCATAAAGATTAAATATTTCTGATAGTTCTTCTAAATGCTTTGTTCCTTTTTCAATCATTCCTTTTAAAAATTCTGTCTTTTCATATGTATAACGTTTAGTTCTTAAAGCCATTTTTGATATTGTATATCTTAATCTCATCAATTGAAACATTTCTTCAAAATTATCATAAACTTTTGTCTCACTAAAATACCCTTTTAAGAAAGGTTTAATTCTTTCAGGATCAAAGAATGTTGACCAACAAGCAATTTCTTGAATAGGATTGCCCGCAACACACTCATCCCAATCAATAACACCAGTTATAGTATCACCATCAGTTAATAAGTTCCAATCGGCAAAATCGTTATGAATAAGAACTGAAACATCTGAGTTTAATAAATCATTGTCTTCAAACAAGCCTTTCATTTTATTTGCAATTTCTTGCGTTATAACATTATATTTCACCAATCTTTCAAGATTCTCATCTAATCCAGCATTAACAGATTCTCTTAAAGAACTATGTCTTCCAACTAACTTACCCTCTTTAGCTAATTCGTTATTAAATGGACCAAAACCAACTACTTCAATTTTATGTAACCTTGCCATTGTCTTTCCCATATCATAAACAAGCAAATCTTCTTTTTCTGAGTTATTCTTTAAAGCAAACTGAACTGTATCTCCATCTAGTTTTTCAATAACTTGATAACTTATATCATCTTCATCTTCTAAATCATGAATACAGTATGTTTTATAAGCTGGAATTCCATTTTCTAAAGCAAGCTTTGCTGCCTCACTTTCTGCATGAAAGTATCCATTCTTAACTCCCTTAGGATGACATCTAATGATAACTTCTTTACCACTTTCTAAAACTCCAACTCTTATAGAATTAACATTTCCAAGACTCGTTTGAGCATTCAAATCAAGCGGCTTTATAAAGACAAGTTTTTCTTTCGTTAATTGAGCATTAATTTTATCTAGTAACTCTTCATTAGTTATTGCTGAATGCCTATCCCTCCAAATCATACCAGCTTCTTCAGCACTAATCTTTCTGTCAGTTTGCCAATAAAAGCAATCATTTCTATCACTAATTCTTTCATTTATTTCTCTAAGATTCATAATCTTTCTCCTTTTCCTAATTCTAACATCTTTTATAATCATTCGCATCAGCTAAATTATACAATAATTATCTCTATTCTTCTATAATACATAGCAGATTTTAAACATAATTTAAAAATAAAAAACAATTATTATTTAGCTTCTTCCTTTTTCAAAAATCTAATACAAACAAAAGTTGCTATTGGTATAGTCATAACAATCCCTATACTTCCCACTAAAAATCTTGTTAATTCTAATGAAAAATTAGTAGTAATGTAATTATAAACAGAAAATCCATTTCTTATAGCTAAAACAAATATTGGTAATCCTCCACACAAATAAGTAAAGAACAACACATTAGACATCGTACTCATTATATCTTTTCCAATTTGTTTAGAAGACTTCTTTAAATTCTTAACACTTATATTATTATCTTTTTCAATAAGTTCCGAAACAGCTGCCGCTATTGTAATAGCAACATCCATAATTGCTCCTAAACTTCCAAGTAATAATTCAGGAATAATTATCTCCTCAGGTGGTACTGTCAAAAAACTAAGTTCATTAAAATTAACACCTGAATAATTAGTAGTCTTCGCAATAACTAACACCATCAACATCAAAATACTAATCGATACCACGACTGAAACAATTGCCGCCTTCGTTTTCTTATTAATACCACCAGCAATAAATAAAGATAAAATAGAAAAGATAATAACTTCAATAATACAGAGTACTAAAATATCAAATCCCTTAAAATATAACTCTAAACCCAAACAAAATATAACTGTATTTAAAACAACACTAACTACTGATAACAGACCATTAACTTCCCCAACGATAATAATCGAAACTACAAAAATAACAAACAAAAGAGCAACATAAAAATCTCTCTTCAATTCTTCTATTTCACCATTCACAATAATTATCTTATCTCCAACTCTAAATTTATCAGTAACAACAGAAGAATACGATTCTTCATAACTAAAAGATTTAATCTTACCCTTATCTTTTCCATTAGTTACAACACCTTTAATTTTACGTTGAAAATATTTCTCTTCTAGTCCTAAATCATTAGTAGATTTACTTTCATTTTCAGTAGTAATTTCATTTATCTTAACTATCTCATTTTTATATAAAAAGTCATCATTGTAAACAAATAACAAAAGAAAGAAAGAAAAAATCAATACAATAGACAATCCAATTATTTTCCTTTTTTCCATCAAGAAACTCCTTCCTAAAGTAAAAAATTAACCATTTAGATTAATTATTTTTACACTAAAATTATACCACTTTTCTAAAAAAAATTCACTCCCCATGTAATGTAGTTATGATATTTTTTAGTTACATTTTTATTTAGATTTTAATTTTATCATATATAAAAAGAGCAACCCTAAGTCACTCTAAAAAATTTTATTTTGTACTTTTCTCCTATAGTGGATTTGTATAAATTAAATTAATATAATTGAAATCCAGCTTACTATTGATTTATGAAAATTGATCTTAACATGGATATATGAGCTTATTGCTAAGTTTAATTTTCTCAATAATTAAGATAATTAAAAAATATTATTAGATAATGGCAACAAATCTACTAACACCACTCCCATCTTAATTTTATTTCTAACAATAATTTTTGCTTTTAAATTTTCTACTTAACAAAAAAAGAGCAGAATTGCCCCTATAGACAAATACTGCTCATACATAAGATAATATTTACTTTATCTTCTGCCACATTTTTTTGGATTTTACAAAACTAATTATAGATAAATTTTGACATATCTTTGTTCCAGTACTCTATTCTGAGTACCTTGAACCACACTTCTCAATTAATTTTCATCATTTTTATAATTTAATTTTTGTTCTAGCATTTTAATGTCAATGTCACTTTTCCAAGTATTTATATCTCTTCTTATAAGGATTAAAAAATCAGATAATAAAATTTTTTCATAGTTATATTTTAAACTATATCGTTTTTTACTTTTATAACAATTAAAAAAGGAATTGTAGTCTATGTTCTTTATGTTATAGTATATTTCAATATCACTATAATATTTAATAATGTTTTTAAAAAAATCTAGAGTGAATTCTTCTGCTTTTATGTGAAGTAAGGCCATTCTACATTTATTATCACTATATATATTATTAATATAATGACTTTCTTTTTTTATTATTTTTTCAAATTCTAGAAATCCATTTTCATAAAATACATCCTCATGAAAAGAAGAATATAAATCAAATATTAAATTTTCATCTTTCAACTGCTCTTTAACAAACATATAGATATGCTCAATATTTTCTCTAACAGTATAGTCAACATCATCTATCATATAATTCACTATGCCTGTATCCTTTTTTGAATTGTGCCAATGGCTAAGTTTTCTTTCTAATGATTTCATCTTTCCTCCCTTATTATTTTTTTACCAAATACCCAGCTAATGATTACTCGATGCACCTTCCTTTGTGAGTTAGTTTTTCCTACATGAAAGTGTAACCCATGAACTCTATCCAAGTCAAGTCGAAATCTATCCAACTTTTTAATCGAAACAATTGTTCCTCCTTCAGTCTTTGGTGTATTATACATTCCCATAATAGTTTCTTTGTCTCCAAATCCATTTTGGTTCCACCACCCGAGCAAACTGAAGATACTATATTTTTTGAATAATAATCATTATAGTTATTATAAAGAGCAAGCAAGGCACTATATGTTACCAATACTCCCTCATTAACCACAAAACTTTTCTCTATCATTTACAATCATCCTCTCGTGTCCATATTAACTCTTGGTAAAGATAGCTGCAAGTCTTTTCTTTTATAACAAAAAAGCAGACTTGCCCCTATAGACAAATACTGCTCATACATAAGATAATATTTACTTTATCTTCTGCCACATTTTTTTGGATTTTGCAGGCCATTTTTAGTAGATTCAAGTTTATAATATTTTTGTTAAATTCTCATTTAATAATTCTAAACATTATTGTAATTATAGTCATATTGATGTATTTCTAAAGTTTTATCATCCAAAAAATACTTCATTACATATATTTGGTACACACCTTTTTCCGCTGGCAGTTTATTATATTCTTTTGTTGTACCATTATATATAGAAATGTAAGAACTTTTCTCTTGGGTCATAGTTTTTGGCATTAACTCTTTTACCTCGGGACTGATTTTTGTGGATAATTTCCAAGTTTCACTATTCTTTAATGTGTTTTCCAAATTGATATTTTTGTCATAATATACATATATTCGTTTATTATCACCTGATACATAAGGATCATATCTTCCTATATCAAAAATCTCTAACATTCCTTTGTCAGGTAATTTTATATTTAAAATTTCTTTATAATCATTTATTTTACTATAATCCTTTATAAAAGGTGAATGTTGTATTGGACAAGAAATAATTAATAAAAATGTTATAATGGCTCCTCCTACGATATTTTTTTTACATTTATATCCTTTGTTTTTATATTTTATTCCTAAAATTATTGACGATATTGGAATAATCATAAATAGAAGATAAACCCATCTGTCTTTGTATTGAGCCAATATAGGATTTATCGATTTATTCAAAGCATCGTGAATTGAGTTAGCCACAAATATACTTAATATTGTAAATATAAAAAGCAATACTAATCTATTTGAAATCTTATATGGATTTTCTTTTTTTAAATTATTAGTAGTTATTTTTTCTGATTTTTCGACCTTTCGTTTTAAGAATTCTATCAAATCTTTATTACACTTTTCTTTCAAAAGTATTATAATCAAATTATTTTTTCCATTTTCTAAATAGACATTTGTATCAGTTTCTACTAATCTTTCAATATCTTCATAATTGATTTTTATGGAAAATTCATCACTAATCCATATTAAATAATCTTTATAAAACTCCACATTGAGCTCTCTATTTTCACCATTTCCATTATTTCTTTTCAAATATATTCGGCTTGCAACATGTTCTAATCTAATTTTTAAATAAATCATTCCTATAACTTGAAAAAAAAGAAAAAAAGAAATTGAAAACCAGAAGTTTCTAAAAATAATAGAAAAAATGGAACAAATTATTAGATTGCAAAACAATAATAGAGCTGAATATTGGTAGTACATTCTATTAGGAAAATACTTTGCCATTTTTTTATATTCTTCAACATTTACATACCCTTCATATTTATATATTAACTCTTCTTCAATTTTCATAATTATCATTATCTCCTAATTTAATTTCTTTTTTTATTTTAATAAAATATTTCCTTTTTTTAAATATTAGCAGCCTCTTTTTACGATTTATAGACCTATCTTTTTAAGAATTCTATTATAATCATGTTATTTTTCTAATTATTCATATAATATAAAAATTTATGTATTTCTAATTTCTTGTAATGAAAATTATATCTCATTATATAAATTAAATTTCTTTTATTTTCTGTTGGTGGAGTGTTGTATTCTCTGCTTGTCACATTATAAATAGCATAATATGAATCTTTGTCATTCAACAAATGTGTCGGAAATAGCTGAATTAAGTTTTCATCTATAGCTCTTTTCAAGTTCCAATTTGTGTTGTCTATTATACTCTTCTCTATAATATGTGTATCAATATTTTCATAGTAAACATTAACTATTTTATAATTGGTTTTCCCACTTTCCATATCATAATAATTTTCTATTTCTTTAACTTTACCATATTTTGGAACATCAATTCCTAGAATATCTTTATACTGTTTTATTTGCCTCTCATATTCTTTTGTATTATCAATTGGAAATAAAGGCGTAATTAGTAATATAAATGATATTATACCCCAAACTATATTTTTTTTACATTTGTAATCCAACTTTTTATATATTATTCCTAAAGTTATCGATAAAACCTGAAATGGCAAAAATAGTAGATACACCCACGCACTTTGAGGAGATGAGAGTATAATGATTCCATCAGTTTTGTAGTTTATAATTAATTTAATCGCAAAACCTATAAAAAGGCTTAACACACTTATTATAAATAAAACGTTTAGTAATAGACTAATTTTCTTCTTTTCGTGAAATATTTTATTATTTTTTGAAGTACAAGTATAATTTTCCGATATTTTTCTTATATATTCAATCAAGTATTTATCACATTTACTTTTGCAAATAGACACTATTTCTTTTGCAGTATTTATGTAAATGTGAGTATCTGTTTCTTCAATATTCACTATTTTCTTGAATTCTTGTTCTACTTTTACTGTTTTAAATTTATTTTTTTCTAGTAACGTTTTTTTAAGTGCAACAAGTCTGTCTTCATAAAATATAACTTTGTACTCACTTTTTTCTGCTTTTTTCTCCTTCATTAAATTATATATCTTGTCTACTCTTTTATCAGATAATTTTACATCTGTTATCAATATTGGTATCCCAATGAATACAAGCATTATTAAAAAAATAAATAAACTTTTGAATAATAATCCAAATACTATTGAAAAAATAAAAATGTATTTTAACTCGTGAAGAGCAAGACTTTTACGGAAAGATATGGAATACTTAAGAAGATTTTTACAATCTTCATCATCTAAATAATCACTATAAGCGAAAATAGATTTTGTCTTTTCCTTTTTTGATGCAGGTACATTATCCATTATTACATCTCCCACTCTATTATTCATGATAACATACTACCTTTCATTTTTAAATAGTTAATTATAAAATCAAGTAAAATATCAATTTGTGCTTTCTTTTCTTTAGTTAATTGTTTATAATTCATATAGGAGCCCTCCTTGCCGGGATTTGGCTCCTTTTATTGTATCAAAAAGCCGCACCAGGTGGTGCGGCTGAAGTTTTAATTTAGGAAAAACAGAGTCGTATGAACTGTATTTTTTTATTCCTTTAATTATTTCCTATACCTAAGATGTTTAATCTATTTTACTTTAATATCACTTTCTTACCCTTAATTTTTATATAATAATCATTATCATCTATATTATGATTTACAATACCAAAATAAATATAATTTTTATTATTCATATATTTAATAGGTTTAGCTTTATCATCTTTTATATATTCAAACCTTGTTCCATATTTATCTTCTATTTTAAATTTATCATTTATGTTAGCTAAACTAGAAGGAGTAGTTATAAATATGCCCGTTAAATTATCCTTCTTATTATTGCAATAATATATATCATAATCACTGTCATCATTAAATCCTGTTTCATAATCAAAAATCTGTATTATTGGTCTCCATCCATTTTTGTTTTTAGAATAGCAATTAAATATTTCTTGATTGTACATATCAGTATTTAATTCTCTTCCTACAATAAAATATGTATTCTTATATTTTTTCTTAAAAATCAGCTCATATCTTTCCCTATTAAATGCATCATTATAATCAAATTTAAAGGCTTTATCAATATTATTATGTTCAAATGGTAGAATATCTATTATTTTATAGAATGGCATTAAAAAATAACCAAATAAATATATAAGTAATATAGTAGCATATTTGCCCTTTTTATATTTTTCCTTTTCTCTTATTATACAAATTACCAAATACACTATTACTGGAAAAAGCGTAACACAATATATTAACAATAACATTGATTCCTTACACAACTGACACACCTCCCATTAAATAAAGACAGATTTTTTATCTGTCTTTATTATAATTTGTAATAATTATTTTGTAAACATATTTTATTCTTACTCTTTATTAAGCAAAAGCATTGTTGACCGCAACTCTAATGAATTCATATTTTCCTAATTCTATATAGCACTTCAATAGTAATCTATCAGCTTTCTCCATTAAATCACCTCTCTATGTACCAAAATGTAATTGTTTTTCTCTGGCCAGTAAATTCTCCTCCAAAGCCTCTCAAATAACTAAAATTCCAGCTTGTATTAGAATACTTATAATAAAAAATATATTTAAGTACGCTTTCATTCCAAATGATAAAATTGAGAGAATCATTTGTGTATTGAAATATGTTTTTACCAACTACTCCATCTTTTATTACATACTCTTCATATTGACTAATATATTTTAAATATATTAAGTTTTATTTCTAATACACTTAACTGTTAGTTCCGTCTTATAATCACCAAAGCTTTTATTATTAAATAAAATCATGTATGGATATAATGGAAAGAAAACTGTGAAAAGTGAATAAAATACTCGTTTGAAAAGGAAGAGTTTATTTTTTTCCTTTTCACCTACTTGATTTACTATTTCTAATTTCATTAGTTTTTTTCCTATACTTTCATAACCAAATATAATATCCTTAGCACTAATTGCTAGTCCTAATAAAACATAATATATGATAACAAATATTATTTTTATAGTTAAAATATTAAATAAATACATTTTAAAAATTTAACTAAAGAAAAAGTTATTCTGAGACTAATAAAAGAACCTAATTTTTTACCTAATATTTCAGATCAAGTATTCAAAAAAGTGAAGAAGAAATTTTAAGTTTACTTTTTATGTTATACAAAAAATAGAGGATTAGCACAATACTAACCCTTATTTTTACCTTTCTTGATAATAGCAATTATTATAAAAATCACTTCAAATAAGATAAGTGGTACAAACATCCATACAAAATTATTTTTCAAAATATCATCACTTTCTACTTTTCTTTAATGATGTTTTTACTACAATAGTAAGTAATTAAAAAGTACCCACCATAAATTGCTACAATAAATGCACTAGTCATAATTATTGAAGGCAATAGTTCATCATTTCCAAAAGTTTCCAAAATAAGTGTACAAAACTTAATACCAAATATTGAATGGATGATTGCTAAAACTAATGGTAACATAAAGAATATTCCTATTTGCCTAAATAATGCTTTATTTATTAATTTATCATCACAGCCTAATCTTCTAAGCATTCTAAATCTTTCTTTATTATCACTAGACTCTGACAATTCCTTAAGAGCAAGTATTGCCGCACTAGAAATCAAGAACACAATCCCTAAATACAAGCCAATAAATGTTACCATTCCTCCAAGTCCCATAGCAGCTTCAGCTATATCAATTCTAGTATTAAGACTTGGCATAATATAATTATCATTTTCCTCAATTTGTTCTAACTTCTCTTCTATTTGAAGTTTCCCTTCTTTATCATCTGCTTTATAATTTGCAATTACTATATTAGCAGTTAAATATTGATCAGTTACTACAGCATCAGGAACCACCACTACTCCACTATTAGTGTGATTAGCACCCATTTCCACAAAACCATCTTGACACTTATCATATTTCGGCTGAAGCATATAACCAAAAACATTCAATTCAGTTCTTGATTTTAAAGCCATATTTCTTATTTCAACCATTGACGCAAAATCCGCAACTATTAAATATTCATTATCCTTAAGTGTATAAGTTTCGTTTCCATACAATTTAGCAATCCTATTATAGTCACTCAACTTCATTATATTTTCTTCATTTTCATATCTTAAGAATTGATATGTATCTTGTATTTTTTCTAAACTATCACCTAGTGTATCTTTTAAGGTCAACTCAGGAGTAGTATAATAATTAATCGAAACTATATCTTTTAAATCATTTTCAATATCAAAATTCATCTTACCAAATGTTTCTAAGACATCTAAATTTGAGTTTTTAATTTTAACATCAGTATAATATTCCGACAAATCTGTATCATCAAGATTCATTGGTTTTGAAAACTGAATATCAGCAGGAGCAAGTTCATCCAAATTAGCAGTCATAGAATTTTTTATCGATAATGCACTTGATAAAACACAAATAGTTACAAATAACATAATACAAATTATAGACATAGCAAGTACTGTAGTATTTATCTTAGAACTAATTTGTCTAAGTGTAAAACTATTTAACCCCTTATAATAGACTTTCTTAAGTGACATAACCAATTTCAATAAAAGTCCCGATAAAGACCAAAATATAAAGAATGTTGTAATACACCCCAAAGCAATAGGAATAAATATATCATTAGCATATTGTATATTATCGTATCCAAAAGTAACAAAGTAATAAGCATAACCTAAACCTCCGCACGATACTAAGAATATCAATGTACAAAGCCAAGGATTCTTCAATCTAACTTTCTCAGACTTCTTGTTTGAATGTAATAAATCAATTAGCTTACATTTTCCAACACTTATAGTGTTAAAAATCATTACAAGTAAATACATTATTCCAAAATAAATTAAGCATTTAATTGCCGCACTTAAAGAAAAAATAAATTGAAAATTAGAAACATCAGCCTCAAACATATTAGCAACTAGAATACTCATAAACTGAGATAATAAAAATCCTAATCCCAATCCAACTGCTAAAGAAATAAGACCAATAACTAGTGTTTCAATGAATAATATTAAAGAAATCTTTCTTTTACTCATACCTAAAGTCAAATAAATAGCAAATTCTTTATTACGCCTCTTCATTAAAAATCTACTAGCATATATTATTAAAAATCCTAAAATAAATGAAACAAAAACACTTACTCCTGACAACATATTATTCATAAGTTTAATAATCTCTCTAGTTGATTTAGAGACATCCATCATAACAGTTTGTGAATCTATTGCATTAAAAACATAAAATATAGCAACTCCTAAAATCAGAGTAAAAAAGTAGATGGCATAATCTTTCATACTCTTCGTGATGTTTTTAAGTGATAATTTAAAGAGCATCGTTTAAATCACCACCAAGCATAGTTACAACATCAATAATCTTATCAAAAAATTCTTTTCTCGTTGAATCTCCACGACAAATTTCATTAAAAATCTTACCATCCTTGATAAAGATTACTCTACTAGCATAACTTGCTGTAAAAGCATCATGTGTAACCATTAATATAGTTGCTGTTAATTCTTTATTCAAATAGTTAAATCTTTCTAGCAACATCTTAGCAGACTTCGAATCAAGTGCACCAGTTGGTTCATCAGCAAGAATAAGCTTAGGATCAGTAATAATTGCTCGAGCAGAAGCAACACGTTGTTTTTGTCCTCCACTCATTTGATATGGATACTTATCTAACACTTCTTTTATACTTAGTTCTCTAGCAACCTTTTTAATCTTCATATCAATCTCATCAGCACCAACATTTTGAATCGATAAAGCAAGAGCTATATTCTCATAAGCAGTAAGTGTATCTAATAAATTAAAATCTTGAAAGATAAAACCAAGTTCCTCTCTTCTAAATTTATTAAGACTGCTTCCACGCAGCTTAGTAATATCTTCACCACCAACATAAATGTGACCCGCAGTTACCTTATCAATCGTTGATATAACATTTAAAAGCGTAGTTTTTCCAGAACCACTAGCTCCCATAATAGCAACAAACTCTCCCTTTTCCACTTCAAAAGAAATATCATTTATTGCTTTAGTTAAACTAGACTTATTTCCGTAGTACTTTTCAATACCCTCAATTTTTAAAATATTTTTCATCAATATTTCTCCTTTCTGCTCTAATTCTATTAAAAAAAGAAGATTTTGTCCTTCTATTAATATTACTGAACCTTACATTTTTGTAAGAATCATATTTTATTCATTAACCTTGTAATAATTGTTATTCCCAAAAACAATTCTAATTTCTGTATATTCCATAAACACAGAATCAGCCTCTAGAATATGTCCTAACTTTCGACACAGCTTATCAGCAATATAAAGTCCCATTCCTGTTGACTTAGCCATATTCCTACCATTACTACCCGTAAAAGACTTTCTAAAAATCTTATTTAAGTCTTCACTAGGAATACCAACTCCATTATCAGAAACAGACAAAATAACTTTATCATCCTTTTTAACAGCAGAAATCTTAATTTTAGAATTAACGCCATCACGTTTATACTTTATCGAATTATTAATAATCTGATTTAAAATAAAATCTAACCATTTTTGATCTGAATACACAAAAATACCTTTAAGTCTAACATCTAAATCAATTCTATTTTCTAAAAGATCATCTTTATTCTTCAACAAAACACCACTAACAACCTTATCTAATTGAACTTTCTTTATCATAAAATCTTCTTCTGCATAGTTACTTCTTACATAGTAAAGAACTTGATCTATGTAATTATCTAACTTTCTAATTTGATTTAAATATGTTTTACTAACTTTTTCTTTATGATTATGACAAAGTAACGTTAAACTAGAAATAGGAATCTTTGCTTCATGTATCCACATCTCAACATATTCCTTAAAATCTTCAATTTCCTTATTTTTATTTTTGATAATTTCTGCCATTGATTTATCAATTTCATAAAGATTTTGATACAAAATTTCACCCTCGTAGAAATTAGGTTTACTAAGTGTTTCTAAAATTAAATATTTTTTATCTAAATGTTCTACATTACTAACAAACTCATCATAAAAGCTCTTCTTCTTAATAAAATCCATTAAAAAAAGAACAAAAATCATTAAGAAAAAAACAAAAGTAACAGCAATCATCAAAGTATCGGAAACTCTAAAAACAGCTAAAAGAAGCACTAATAAAAAATAAAAGAAAATAACGATTAATATTTCGAAAAATTTATCTTTAACATACTTATTAAATTTCATAATAAAATATACCCGCAACCCTTTCTTGTTTCAATTGCTTCATAATAACCAAGTTCACTAAGTTTAGCCCTAAGCCTACTTATATTAACTGTCAAAGCATTATCATTTATATACTCTTCATTGTTCCATAAATCTGTCATTAAATCATCTCTAGACACGATATTACCTCTATTGCTAAGCAAATAACTAAATATAATCATTTCATTTTTAGTAAGTTGTACTTCCATTTCCCCTTTCCTGATAATCCCTTTACTAGGAAAGAATTCTAATTCTTCATATTTATAAAAGTCAACTTTTGCTTCCATTCTTTTAAAAATATTTTGAATTCTCAAAAGTAAGATTGTCGGATTATATGGTTTAGTAACATAATCATCTGCTCCATATGACATAGATAACACTTCATCAACTTCTCCAACTCTACTAGTTACCATAATAACTGGCACATTTGATTCTTTTCTAATTTCTTTTAATAAGCTCTCACCATTTAAATTAGGAATATTTATATCTAATAAAATTAAATCAGATTTACTATTTAAAACTACTTCCAAAGAATTATCAAAATCTTCTAAAGTATCCACTTCATAACCTGCATTTTCCAACAAACTTTTAAGTTCTTGACATATTGTATAGTCATCTTCAACAATCAAAATTTTCTGCATATTAACACCCTCATATAAATAAATTAATTCAATCTATATTATATCATCTATTCTTCTCTAATAACCTTACAAATATGTAAGATAACAACTTATATATCTAAAAGAAAAATTGTATCCTAAAATACAATTTTCTAGAGAGATCATTTAGATAAAAAAGTTATTTAATCACCGTTTAAATTAGCTTCATCTAAATCATCTAGTATATTGATAATCTTCTCAGCAAAAATTCTAGCATTCATATATTTAGCACTAGTTGACTGATATACTTCTACAAATGCACTTTTAACAATTATTGGAACTAAAAAAGTATTATCTTTCGTACTAACACGAATATTCATCTGATAACAGCTACTTTTATTAGCCGTTAGTCTAACTCTTCTATTACTTCTCTTTTCCATCACAACATTATCATCAAGAAGTAATTCATAATTAGTAAGTTCTTTTATATTATATTTATAATTTGCATCACCCGTATGAAATACAATGTTTTTCTCTTCATCAATACTAATGCCTGCTCCCAAATCATTAATTAAACTAAATTTTGGCTTTATTCCACAAAATTTTTCAAGTTTTTTCTTAATTATAATTTCTCGATAATCAGAATCATTAATAATTTTCATAAATTCATTAATCTTCTCTTCTCCACCATTAACATCAAATAAAATATTTGCAAGGTTAAGAACTTTACCCATCAAATTATTCTTAATAATACCAACACTTAAACCTGTATATGAATATCTAACATACTTACTAGTACCTATCACCCACAAATATTTATTAGTAGGAACTAAAAAATATTCTGTATTACTCTTACATTCTCTAGTATACATTACCGTTAAATAAACCTCATCTATAGGAATTAAACCTCTAATAAGCAAAGCCTTTTCATCGTTCAAATCTGGACACAAATTTAAAATATCCATATAGCTAACAGTAATCGACTTTTTATCTATAATTGGAACATCAATCAAACTAGAGACAACATTCGTTGTCTCTAATAACTTATTATATAAAGCATTTTCTTCTTGAATTTTCTTATATTTATCTTGTACATTATTAAGTAGTTCTTTAAACATAATTACTCCTCAATATTTTCAATTACTAATTCCTTAAATTTATCAATTAATTTATCAACATAAGCACAACTCATAAAACATACTACTGAATTCAAATCATTAATAAGTTTTCCAATAGTTTCTTCACTAATAATATCTCCATCATTTAACTTCTCAACAATCATACTAGAACTAACACCTGGATAATCTTCTGGATTTTCTCTATTACAATCAATTTCTGTTAAAAAGGCCTTATCAGCAACATTTAAAGCTTCTACAAACTCATCAGTAAAGTCTCTTGTACGTGAATAAGTATTAGGCTTAAAAACAACCACTAATCTTCTATCAGGAAATTTCTGTCTAACAGCCTCAAGAGTAACTTTAATTTCAGTAGGATGATGTGCATAATCATCAACAATAACTGCATTTCCTACATTAGTAATAGCGAATCTTCTTTTAGCATTTTTAAATGAACTCAATGCTTCAATAATATCTTCCTTAGCAATTCCTAATTCCCTACAAATAATAATTGCACTACAAGCATCCATTACCATATGTTTTCCATATAAAGGAATTTCAAAACTTCCATACAATTCTTCTTTGATAAATATATCAAATCTTGAACCATCAGCAGTTAATTTCAGATTTTTTATAACTACGTCATTCTTAAAACCAAATCCATAAAATAATACTTTAGTCTTATAATTAATTTTTCTAACTTCTGCATCATCTCCATTAGCAACTACTAATTTTGATGTATTATTCGCAAAAATCTCAAAAGCACCACGTATATCATCTATGTCTTTATAACACTCTAAATGTTCAGCTTCAATATTAGTAATTATTGAATACATAGGATGATACGCTGTAAAATGTCTGTTAAATTCATCACTCTCTACAACAAAATATTTATTAATTTCTGTAGCATAACCATCTCCTGCACCAATAAAGTAATTACATCCACCATTCTTTTCTAGAATATGTCTAACTAAAGACGAAGTTGTTGTCTTTCCATGAGTACCACTAACACCTACAGTACTGAACATTGAAATAACATCTCCCATAAGTTCATTGTACTTCTTTATCTCAAATCCCAGACTTCTAACTCTTTGAATCTCAGGATGTTCATCACTAAAAGCTACACTACGTGTAACAATAGTGTCAGAATCCAACTCACAACTTCCATCATAATAAATTGGAATATTTCTTTCCTCTAAACCATCTTGTGTAAACTTATGCCCCTTTGCATCATCATATCCAGAAACCTCATTACCCAAATCACTCAAAATTTGAGCAAGTGTTGACATTCCTGTCCCTTTAATTCCAATACAATAGTATTTCACTCTCTCACATCCTTCACTAATAAAATAAGTATACTATTTTCCAAAGAAGAAGTAAAGTTTTTTGCTTGGTATAATTATTTTAGATAATATATGCTATAATAAGAATATAAGTTCAAGGAGGAATAATATGACCAACGAAAAAATAATTATTTTAGGACATGAAAATCCAGATATTGATTCAATCGTAAGTGGTATTTTACTAGAATATTATCTAAACCATCACACAAAATATAAAAGTGAATTTATTATTCCCGATAAAGAAATTGAAAAAGATACTAGAGCTATCTGTAACAAATATCATATCGATTATCAGTCACATCAAAAAAGTTTACCAACTGGTCCTAAAATAGCTATCCTTGTAGATCATCATGAAAGAGTATTACCAGATACAGAAATAATCGCTGTATATGATCATCATCCAACTAACAAGCAACATTATTGTCAAGTCTACCATAACGAGATTATATCTTCTACTGCAGCACTATTAGTAAAAGGAAGAGAATCATATTTCCCAAAAGAATTAATACATTTAGCTGTTATCGCAACCTTCGTTGACACAGCAAGTTTCAATTCGACTAAAGGTAAAAAAGAAGATCAAATTTGGGCAGATGAAATGATTAGAATCTTTGGGTTTGATAAAGATGATATTCAAAAAACAGGTCTATCTCTTACAGATATTTCTAACTTACAAGAAGCAGCATTTTCTTGTCTAAAAAAATATAAGATTAAAAATAAGAATGTAGAAGTAAGTTCTATTCAAATAGATGGTAGTAAAACAGATTCTGAAACATTAAATGAAATAAAATCAGTTGTCTTAAATTACTTTTTAGATAAAAATCTCGATGTATATATACTTATTATCCATGATATGAACTTAATGCAATCAACAGCCTATAAAATATTTAAAGATGGTATCGAAATAGATAAATATAATCAATATACATCAAGAGGAAATGTTATAATACCTAAATTAGAAGAAGAAATAGAAAACCATAACTTTTCAAGTAACAAATTAAAAGAAAAAATAAGGACTATCAATGAATAGTCCTTTTTGAATAGATACACCCACAATAATCTTGTCTATATAAATTATATTCTTTTGATAATTCAATGCTTCTTTTATAACCATTTTTCTTTTTAAAGTCTGAATAAAGATAAGTTGCATTATAGTTTTTGTCAAGTTCCTCACCAATTTCATTTAACCAATTACTATTCTTATGCGGAGACAGAGTAAGTGTCGTACAAAAATACTCATAACCAAGTTCATCTGCTATTCTTGCACTCTCCTCAAGTCTTAGCTTATAGCATTTATAACACCTGCTTCCCCTTTCAGGTTCTTTTTCTAACCCTTGAGCAATCATCATAAACTTCTCTGGTTCATAATTTCCTTCTATTAAAGAAACTTCATATTTAGTTTCAAACTTACTAATAAATTTCTTAATTTCTTCAATACGTTTTTGATACTCAGCCTCTTCAGTAATATTAGGGTTATAATAAAATATCGCTACCTTAAAATGATTAGCAATTCTTTCAAGTACAGCTGAAGAACAAGGTGCACAACAAGCATGCAATAGTAATTCTGTTCCCTCTGGAATCTTTTCCATTTGTTGTTCCATCAAAATATCATAATTCATTATATCACTTCATTTCTTCACCAATTTTACCATATTTTGTTCTAAAAAACTATTCTTTTACATAATTATTACTATGAACAAAACATTATTTAGCTTTTTAATTACATTTATTGCAGGAATCTCTACTATTATTGGAATCATTCCTTGTTATATGAAAGAGAGTAAAAAAGATAAAATAATTGCTTATTCTCTTTCCTTTTCTGCTGGGGTTATGTTAACAATATCACTTGCCTCTTTAATACCAGAATCAGTTGAACTATTTAACAATATTTTCAGGCTATTTCCTTTGATTTTGGTTTGCGCTATCTTTGTTGTTGTGGGGATTCTATTTTCTGCAACCATCGACGACAAAATAGAAGAAAAATTTACATCTAATAAACTATATAAGTTAGGTATAATATCCGTAATAGTTTTAATGCTACATAATATACCTGAGGGTATTACAACTTTCATCTCAACATCTACAAATATTAAACTAGGTCTAAGCCTTTCTCTTGCCATCGCTCTTCACAACATTCCAGAAGGAATATCAATTGCTGTTCCAATCTATTACGCAACAGGAAGCAGAAAAAAAGCCTTCATTTATACATTAATTTCAGGATTTTCAGAACTATTTGGAGCAATACTTGCCTACCTATTCATCGCCAGATTTGTAAATGACTTTATTTTAGGAATAATTCTTGCAATGACAGCAGGAATCATGATACATATATCCATTTATGAATTAATCCCTAATGCATTTGAGTATAAAAACCATAAAGGTACTATCCTTGCTTTTATAACTGGTATAATAATTATGTTGTTATGTGACATTTTAATGTAAAAATAGCTTTTAATTAAAAAAATTATTTGCTACAATAATTAATTACAAAGGAGTGTTAAAATAAATGGAACATACAAATAATTTAGAAAATCTAGAAAAATATTTATATATAGCTGTACATGGATTACCTAAAAAAGGAGATGCAAAAGCTATTTGGGAATCTATAAAATCCCAAACAAACATTTTGAAAGAAGCAATCGAAATTAGAAAAGATAAGTTTGGTGAAAGTGATATGTTAAAAGGAATGACAATCGCTGAAGCAATGCTTACAAATTACAAAAGTATCGATAAAGAAATCTATCAAACTCTAATAAATACAATTTATACTAATGTTGATATAGCAAGAGCAGGGTTTGGCCCTATAAATGGAAGAGCATCATTTCTTCTAATGAGTTTATGGAATCATGATTTAAAATTAACACAGGAACAAAAAGACTTTGCAGTTAGAGAAGCTCTGAATAAATTAGGCACAAAAAAAGATAAAGAAGAAGCAGATGCCTACAAACAAGAACTAGAAAAGCAAGGAATTACAGATGATATTGTAACTACTATTAATATAGATGGAAGTATTAATCCAATAGGTTTAAAAACTAAAAGCGAATATATGAATCGCTTTTCTAAAGCAATCAGTAGCACTCAAGCTCATGGTTCAGGACCATTCGATATACGTTACCAAATTCTAAGAAATCCTAATTGGACATTAGAAGAAAAACAAAAATTAATTAATGATTTTTGGGAAGATGACGAAGAATACGATGAAACATTAGAAGATTGGGAATGGGATGTTGTTAATGATGAAGAAAATTATAAAGGAAATCCCCTACCACCATTCGACAGATATGAATTATTCTATGTATTTACATATGACATGTTAATGAAATACTATGGAAACAAGGAAACCGCTGATAGAATTTGGGCAGAAATAGAATTTTGCAAACAAATGCATAAATTAAGACCACAACAGTGGGAATCAAAACATAGATCAAAAGAAAAAAAATTAATGAAACGATAACTAATCAGCAATAAAAAATACATTAGAAATTAATCTAATGTATTTTTTATTCATCATAATAATCATCATCAACATCTTCTTCAGTTGAACCACAATTATAAATTATCTTAGTACCTTTATAAGTATCAATTGTTCTTCTTTCACACTTACAATAAGGAGAACTAATTTTCATTGTATCACTAAGAGCATCATAATTTGAAGAACACTCATAACCATCAATTTCCACTTTATATTCATAATTGCTAGTGACAATACCATCTGCAGTACTATTACTCTCATATAAATATATTTTTGATAAATTATTCATCAATTTATCAATTGTCTCTTGATTAGCTTTAACTGTTATTACATCAAACTCTGATTCATAGTCAACAATAATATTATTCTTTAAATTCTTTATATAAATATCATAAATATTTTTAAAATTCAAATTACTATATGCATGTAAAGTATACCCACGCATACCATCTTCCCTACTATAATGCGAATTAACTTTAAATAGACGTTCATCATAATTAGTACTTACAAAAATATCTCCTGATGCAATTGTCTCATCTGCTACATATAAAACATCATATCCATAATGACCTATATATAAATTATCAGAATAATAAATTTTTTCTTCATACTTAACTAAACTATCACTAGCAGAGATATCTTTTACTTCAATATCTTTAAGTCCCAAAACACCTATTCCAGAACCAATTGCTCCAAAAACAACACAGCTTACAAATAAAATTATTGTAAGTTTAACATTAACTTTTTTATCAAAAATAAATTGAAATAATAAAATTATTAATAAAAGCGTTAAAGCAGCAGCAGCTAATACAGCAACATTAATTCCCATAAACAACATTGAATTAAAACTAAATGGAACTAAAATAACAAATACAACTATAAAAGAAAATAAAACACATATCGCTCCAAAATTGAACAACCAAGCCCAAAATTTTATAAACCATATAACTACTTTTGAGAGACTAGATAAAAAAGCAAATGGCTCATCATTAGAATCTCTTATAACAACATTTTGAACCTTTTCTTTATGGTTTACTTTATCAATATTCTTATCCTTCAATGCATATTTTTTATCATTAGCTTTTAAAGAATCATTATCAGTCTTCTTATCATTTAATGCCTGCTCATAATAGTCTAAGTATCTAATCTTAAATATATGTATTAGACAAATAACTGATATAATAAACCAAACAATACCAAGCAAAGAACTAATAAAATTTGTAATAAAATAATTGTTTCTTACAAATGATAATAAACTCTGCAATAATCCCGTTGCAATTGAAATAGCAATTAATCCACCAAGAGCCATAATACAAGCTACTATTACTAATTCAATCACACATTTTAATCCACTACCGAAAGTCATACTAGCAAACATATCAATAGTTTTAGTAATAAAATCTAATAATGAATCAATATTAATAGATAAATTACTCTTCTCTTTTCTCTCAACCTGTTCTATATCTATAACCTTATCATTAATTAAATCATCCATAGAACAATTAAATAAATTACATATTTGAACTATCTTTTCAGTTTCTGGATAAGTATTATTACTTTCCCATTTAGAAACAGATTGTCTTGATACATTTAACTTTTCAGCCAACTCCTCCTGAGATAACCCTCTCCTCTTTCTTAGTATAATTAACTTATCACCAAATTTCATACTATTCACCTCTTTCATGACTATAATTTTACAAATATTTTTAGTTGCATTCTATACATTTTAGTTGGAAATTATGTAAATATATGGTTGCATAACTATATTTTATCACAAAAAAGAGTAAATTTAATTACTCCTTTTATTTTTATATAAAGTTTTATTTCTTTCCAACTCTTGAACCTTAATCTTTTGTTTTTTCTCAACAGGGTTCAATTCTCTAAGTAACTTATCTGCTACTCTATAATTACCTTCTCTAAATAGATTTTCAATAAGTATTAGCTGATTATCAATAGAATATTCATAATAATTGTCTAAACTTAACTCTACTCCTTTATTTGTAAAATCATCTTCTGTCACATAAGGTAGGAATCGTTTTTTCTTCAATTCACCATGTTTATTAAATGGACTTACTATTTTAAAACTATGATTAAAAGATTTATTAATTCGTACTAATTCGTTATAATACTTACGAACTTTCTTTTCTTTACCAATATGAATATACGATGACATTAAATATAATAATGCCTTTGGTAATTTAGATCCACCAAGACGAGTATATCCATCAAAATAAGGATAGGCAGCTCTTTTGTTTCCTTCTTTAAATAATGCCTTTCCCATATAATAATTAAAAATATTATTTTTAGTCGCATCATATCCTGCAGCAAAATAATTATAAGCAGCTGCATAATCACAATTATCTAAAGCACCAATTCCCAAGTTAAGATATTCCTCATACTTCTCACGCTTTTTAGAATCATATTCTGCTAATCTTTCTTGTTCCTTTATCATTCCTAATAAATAATTATACTCAATAGAATAAGTCTGCCTATCTATTTGATCCAGCATCTCTTTAGCAAAATCAATATCATTAGAAATTTCATTTTCTATTGTTGCAAATATTTTCTGTACATTTTGATTTTTTTCTTTATCATTTCTTTCTAACATTCTTAAACACCTCTTAGCAATCTATAATAAAATAATTTGTTAAATTAATCAAGGTAATTCCAAATATTAAGCTGTCCTTTTGCTGGAATTTTATCAATAATCTCAATATCTTCTAATATCCATGCATATCTACCCTCAGCATATATACCACAAATATACTCCTGTTCATTATCCTTCATTTTCTCAACAAATTCCTTATCCATATAAATACAATCAACCAAATTACATTTGCAAATAATATAACCATAATTTAATGAGGAATCTCCAACCAAATTCATTAACTTAGTATTATTAATATCCTCTTTTATCATTTTTGTCTTAGATGCATGAATATAAAGTTCTCCTCTATAATTAGTTTTCCAACTCCTAGTCTCAATCCTTTTTTTCTTTTCTTTAATCAACGTAGCAAATGGTTCTCGTAAACTAATAACTTTCATAATTCCTCCTTAAGAAAAGAGAAAACTACTTAGTCTTCTCTGCTTCTTCTTTTTCTAATTCTTTATAATCCACTTTATTATACAATGTTTTAGGTAAACTATCTCTAAATTCATATTCTTTAGGAAGAGAATAAACAGCCAAGTTTTTCTTACATAACTCAATAATCTCTCTTTTGATTTGTGGAGTTGGTTTCCTGTCTTTTTCTAAAACAATAAATGCTTTCGCAACATGCAATTTATACTTATGTGGAATCCCAATAACACAACATTTAGATACATCTGGGTGTTGTTCTATGACTTCTTCTATCACACTAGGATAAACATTAAATCCACTAGAAACAATCATTCTTTTTAATCTACCAGTAAAATAAATAATTCCATCTGGAGAAATATAACCTAAATCCCCAGTATGTAACCAAGTTTTTCCATCACTATGTTTCTTCAATATCTTTTTTGTCTCTTCCTTATTATTCAAGTATCCAACCATTACCGTTGGACCATGAACACAGATTTCACCTTCTTCACCAAAAGGCAATTCTTCTAAAGTATCTGGACTGCAAATCATAAAACTATTCCCAACCATCGGAATACCTATTGAACCTGGCTCATTCGTTTCGTTAAATGTATAAGCAGTTGCCGCAACACTTTCTGTCATTCCATAACCTTTAGAGATATTAATAGTTGCCCCATGAGTATGTAAAAAATTATTCATTTTCTTTTCCATAGGAATCGTCAAGTAATCTCCACCAGATATAATATATTTTAATTGAGACATATCTACATCATCAAATCTTTTATTACTCATCATCCCTTCCCACAAAGTAGGAACTCCAGCAATAACATGCGGTTTCAAATTCTTCATTATTTTATAGAATCTTCCACCATCAAATTCAGGCATTAAAATTGTCTCTACTTTAATACATAGTGGACAATGAATACAAACACAAAGACCAAAACCATGGAAGATAGGTAAAATAGTCAATATCTTATCTCGTGGTCTAACATTATAAACATTTACTCCATCTTGTTGACATTCAGCATTAAAATTATAATTAGATAACATTATTCCTTTAGGCTTACCAGTAGTTCCCCCACTATGAAGAATTATCGCGACATCTTTTGACTTCATTGGATTAGTAAAAGGCTTATTATAAGAAACACCTCTAAGTAAAAACTCTTTCCAAGTTAAAAAATCATAATCACGCAAACGTGGTTTCTTAATTTTAAAACCTCTAGTAACTTGATATCCTAAACTAGTAACAGCTGGCATTGATTCTTTAGGCGAAACAAATACTGTTTTATAAACTAACGTTTCAGGTAATACTTCCTTATACTTTTCATAATTAGCATCTAACATAATTAAAAATCTCGATTTAGAATCCAACAAATAATTTTTAACTTGTTCAGAGCTTGACAATGGATGTATCATATCTGCAATTGCCCCTATATTATTACAAGCATAAAATGAAATAATTGCTTCTGGAGTATTAGGCATACAAATAGTTACTACATCACCTGGCTTAACTCCCATTGATCTTAAAGCCCTACTAGCCTGTTCAATCTTCAAGAATAATTCATTATAACTAATTCTAGTTCCAAAATAATTTAAAGCAATATAATCTTTATCTTCTCCAACACTATCTTTTAAATATTCATAAATTAATTTATCAGTAAATTTTATTTTTCTTTCTTCTTTTGAATAATACTCCAACCAAGGTTCATTTCTATTTTTATTTTTAAATAATTTGGTAAAAAAATCTCTTAGTGGTGTCATCTAATCACTCTCCATCTAAATATATTATAAAATTATCAATTTATTTCCTATTAATGAAATCTATTCTTCTGACTGGCGTCACATTCTTCCTTTTCTGGATAAATAATACAACTTTCAAAATTAGCACATTTCATCTTAACACCCAAAGTTACGACGCCAACCTTCTTACTATCACCATCTTGGTTATCCATTATCATTACAGTCCCAGTACATTTTCCTGATGAATTAAGAGGATCAACAGTATCAGATAAATATTCCTGCTTAACTAAAGTTTCAAAATCAACAGAAGTTGCTGCCATATGATCCATAAAATATTCCTCTGCAGCACTAGCACTATTACTAGACATTGTCTCATAAGATTGATTAACAGCCTTTTTCTTATACATTGAATAAGCCTGTATAGCAAGTCCCATTAAAATTCCTAATATTGCAATAACAGCTAACAATTCTACTAGAGTAAAACCCTTACTGTTGTTTTTCATTTTATCATCTCCTACAATAATTTTATACCAAATAAAAAATAAAGTAAATAAAAAAGAACAGACTAAATATCCGTTCTAGCTAAAATTTCAGCTGGTCTCTTTCGTAATGTATTAAATACTGGAACAAGTCCCACAACTAAGTTAAATACAAAAACCAACAATATACTGCCACCAACTAAAGTTGAGTTTATAACTAACATATCTTTTAAATAAGAAATTTTAGTTAATAATGATAGAATATAAGTTGAAACTAGAATTCCTGGAATAGCAGCAAGTAATGTAATAGCAATAATTTCTCCACTAAACATTACATAAATATCCCACTTCTTAACTCCTATCGCTCTATAGATTCCAACTTCTTTTACTCTTGATAAAAAGCTTGATCTAATCATTAAGAATATCTCAATTAATGAAATAACAATTATAATTCCTGAACTAATAACAGCAGATTTAATATTTTCCTTTTGAGCTTCTATGTACTCTTCACGACTAATTTGATAACTATCTTTGATATTAATTCTAAAATCATTTCTCGCTTTATTTAAAGTACTCTCTTTATCCTTAGAATATACAGAAATATCAGAAGAAGTACTTATCAACTCTATTTTAATCATATTAGAATTAACCAAGAAAGTATCTATTTGATCTTTTGACGTATAATATCCAACTACTTTAAGTTTATGACCATTAATTGACTTATTAATTTCCTTATTTAATTTCATTTCCTCGCGATTACTATTATTAACTACAACTTCATAATCATTTTCTGGCCATCTTCCTTCCTTCAAACTAACTTTGTCAAAAAACAAATTATAATCATCATACAAAGATGTTGCTGTCTCACTACTTTCTCTAGTAAATCTATCATTATCACCATTACCTTTAGAATGATAAATAACATTAATAAATTTATCTTGGGACATGTAAATAGAAGGACTACCTTCATCAACAACACCAACTACTTTCATATTTTCCATATTATTTATAAGAATCTCTCTTTCAATGAAATCTTCATTCTTTAAAAATCCCATCATTTTAGCAGAATCTTTTTTTATTACATTGGCCAACAACATTCTATCAACAACAATTTCATTATCGTTTTCAGCCATTCTTCCCATAATAATTTTCTTACCTTCAAGCAAATCCACTCCAGAAAGACTTCCTTCTAAATATAATTCACTATTATTAAACTGATAATAATCATCTGTTTTTATTTTTAAATTTACAATCGAATCAGTTGGCATTATGTAATTTGCCCCTAAATTATTCTCTAAATTATAATAATCATCTAATTTTATTTTTTTAGCTGTTACTGTTAAATAATTTCTATTTATTTTAACAAAATTTTCATCCTTAATTGTCAAACTTGCCGCAATAGAACTCATAGCAAAAAGAATAAATATTCCTGATAAAAAGAACCCTCCAAGTAATATCTTTTTAAGTATCGAATAATTAAATACTTTCTTAAATCCATTAGTTATAAATGAAATAGGATTAAATATAGAGGAGTACCTAATTCTTAGCTTATCATTAATTATACTATTAAAATCAAACTTATACTTAAATGCATCTTCTTTTGTTATATTTTTAAAATGATCATCTATCATTTCTATAGAAGATTCATCATCTATTACCTCAATTTTTCTCTCATCATTTGTCTTAATATAAATATTATTATTAGATACTACGATACTAACATTTAAATTATTTTTATCATTTGAATAAACTTTTATTCCCTTAGAAAGATTATCTTCATATTTATAATCTTTCAAATATAAAGTATTGCCTATTTCATAATCTAAATCTGCCTCATTCTCATTTTTATAATCATTAATAATTTTTCCATCTTCTAATTCTATTATTCTCGATGCATAAAACTTCGCAAGATTCACCTCATGAGTAACTAAAATAACTAATTTATCTTTAGATATTGCTTTTATTATATTCATTATCTCTACAGAATTTTTACTATCCAAATTACCAGTAGGCTCATCAGCAATTATTATACTAGGATTTTTTGCAATCGCACGAGCAATACCAACTCTTTGTCTTTCTCCACCAGACAGCATACTGCAAGGACGTCTTTTATATCTAAGCATCCCAACTTTATCTAAGACATATAATACTCGTTTATCAATTTCTTTTTTATCCTTAATTCCAATCATTTTTAGAACTAAAGCTACATTATCATATACTGACATATCTTCAATTAATTTATAATCTTGAAAAATATAACCAATATTTAAGTTTCTAACTTTATCTATATGGCCTTGAAATCTCTTTGTAATCTTCATATCATTTATATAGATATTACCTCTACGTACTTTATCAAGCCCACCTATAACATTAAGTAAAGTTGTCTTTCCAGATCCACTAGGACCAAGTAAAGCAACCAACCCTTTATCACCAAATTCTAAAGAAGTATTATCTATGACATGAATCTTATTTTTCTTAAATCTATTAAAATATTTATCAATTTTTTCTAATCTTATCATACTATACCTCCTCTCTATAAACAGACATAACACTGTTCTTAAATAATTTAGCTGCATATTTAACACTTATTAATAATGACATCAATGTCAGAACAACATAAAGTACGATATAATCATTAAATCTAAAATAAGTATTAACTGTATCAATAAAGCCTATATTTAACAATTTTGTCTTATTAAGTTCTGCAATTCCTATGAAAATAAAATAACTAAGATTACTAATTACTAATAATTCAATTACCAACAATTCACGACAAACATTCTTACTAGCTCCAAGCATTCTAAGCACTGAAAAATATACATTACGAGACTTTAATATTATCTTAATAATAAAATATGAAATAAAAAATAAAACAAAAACTAAGGCACAAGTAACAATAAGTTTAAATATCTTCATAATTTCAGTTGCACCTTCATCCACTACAACATCTCGCATCTTTAACGTTTTATATCCCATCTTATCAAGCCTAGAAGCGACACTATCCAAATTATCAATATCATTAACATACACACTCATTTGATATGTTCCCTTATTAAATAGTTCATTGTAATCTAATGGATTTATATAAATGATACCATTATACATTTCTTCAAAGTCATCTTTTTTATAATCACTTATTTCTAATATAGTATTTATATTTTTTTGATTATAATTCTTTTCAATCTTAAATTCACGACTAGTATTATAATACTGATTATCAACTTTAACATTAAAAGTTTTATTTAAACAAACATTTTTATCACAACGAGAATTAAAATCTTCAGGAATAATAGCCGTCCCAGGAGTAACCCAATTATTAACAACTAGTTTAAAATTATTACCACCATCACTTGCTCTATGATTTTCTCCCATAAAGTCAATTGTAATTGTACTATATTTTTGATGAGTATCAAAAAGTATTTTATCAAGCATTTCTTGTCCCATATATATTTTAAAGTCAACGTAATTAAGAGGCATATCAATGTATTTAACTCCAACAACAGTAACTTCTTTATTCTTTTCAATCTCACCATTATCAGAAACTGTATAAAGTTTTTGATTTAAAATGCTTTCTCCATCTTCACTTAAATAATAGTTACCCTTTTCTCCTGCAATAATTACTTCATTAGAATTCTCCGGTTTTCTACCTAAATCTACATTTCCTTTGAATGATTTACTATCAGCCACTCTACCTTGTAACCAAAGCATTCCTTCATTATCAGAAAAAGTAATATCTTGGTCTACTATGACGTCATTCTCTATAACAGAACTAACATTATTAAGTTCTTTTATTGTATTAATTTCTTCCTTAGAAAACTCTGCCTTATCTTTCTTATTAATGACCATTCTTTTATCATCAATATCACTAAAAATATAATTAAATCCCGCTTTATCCATCTCATATTCGTTTTTCTTGAAGAAAGAATATTCCCCCATCAAAGCAGCTACTATAAACGCATAAACAAGAAATAACAAAATAAACTTAGGAACGACATTGAATGTATTTCTAGTTCCAAGTCTTATTTTATTATGAAAGCTCATATTTCTATAAACGCTTTCTTGACGAGGTAATTCATCTTCTATCAATTTAAACTTTTTATCTTCTAAAACTTTGCCATCATGCATTGTAATTTTTCGTGTAACATAATCACTAACTTGATCATAATTGTGTGTAACAATAATAACTAATTTATCTTCTGATATTTCTTTTAATAGTTTAATGATATTTTCAGCACTTCTTTTATCCAAACTACCAGTAGGCTCATCAGCAATTATCACAGGCACATCTTTTGCCAAAGCTCTAGCAATTGCTATTCTTTGTTTCTGTCCCCCTGACAACTTAGAAACCTTAGTATTACGATATTTATACATATCAACTCTTTTCAATAGTTCATATATCTTCTCTTTTCTAGCTTTTCTATTAATTCCATTTAAAGAAAGAACTAAATCAATATTCTGATAAACTGTATAACTATTAACTAAATTAAAATTCTGATAAATATTTCCAATATTTTTACGTCGATATATTTCCCAATCTTTTTCTAAATAATGGCTAGTTTCCATACCATCTATATACATTTCGCCTTCTTCGTAAGAATCGAGTCCCGAAATAACATTAAGTAATGTACTTTTACCACTTCCACTCTCTCCTGTTATCGCTACAAACTCCCCTATCTTAAATTCTAAATTAACTTTAGTAAAACCAGTCGCAATGACACCTTTACTATAATAAAATTTAGAAACATTTTTTAGTCTTATCATTGTATCATATCTCCTTATAAAAATTATATCACTATTAAAGAATTCTATGTGAATTTTTCTTTCACGTTTTCCCTCTTTACAACTAAAATTTTATCAATATTTTAAGTTGCATTCTATACACTTTACTTAGAAATTATGTAAAAAATCAGTTGCATATAACCAAAAAAAAGACTATTTCTAGTCTTATTCCACATTTTTTAATGATTCAATCATATTAATCTTCAATAAACTAAAATGTGTAATTATATTTACTATTAAAGTGAATATAACTGTAATTGTCGCTGAAATAATATAACTAAACAAACTAACTGTTCTTACAAACATTACTGTATCAGGTTCACATGTAGCTATAATAAAATTACTCAAATATTTTCCACAAATCAAACCAAAAAAGATTCCAATCGAAGTTAAAATAACATTCTCTTTTGTAATATAATTATCTACTTCTTTATTGTAAAAACCTAATACCTTTAATGTAGCAATTTCTCTTTCACGTTCACTAATATTTATATTAGATAGATTATATAAAACTACAAAAGCCAAAAGCGCTGCCGCAACAATTAAAACTACAACAACAGAGTTAAGTGAATTCATTGTTTTTCTAACTAAGTCAATTGTTTCGTCAACATTAACTAAAGCTGCCACTTCTTCCATACTTAACAATTCCTTGTCGAAATTATTCATCTCTTTCTTATTAATTTTTGGATCAAGATTCAATAAAAAGGTATTGGAAGAATAATTCTTAAATATTTCTTCATATGTATTTTTTGTTAAATAAATATATTGACCAACATAATTTTCTATAACATTCGACACTCGTACTTTATGTGAAGTATCATTATTAAAAATAGTTAGATAATCCCCAACATCTACTCCAAAAACACTCCTAGTTTTCTCAGAAATTACAACCTCACCATCAACAGGATAAACTTTCTTCCTATCATCATCTATATCATATAAAGAAATAACATCATCAAACCTCTGATAATCATCACTCACAACCAAAGTAACATTATCTGCCTTTTTCTCATATTTAATTTTAGCATCATTCATCAAACACGGAATAAAATCAATGATTTCTTCTTTTTCTTTTAAACTTTTCTCGATTTTTTCACTCATTAAAGAACTACGAGAAACCAGCATCCTATCATAATGAAAAATTCGCTCATATTGATAAGTAACAATATCACTTATTGCATCTCTCAAACCGAAACCAGCTAATATAAGGGCTGTACAACCAGCAATTCCAATAATTGTTGCCAAAACACGACTCTTATATCTAAAAATATTTCTAACTATTATCTTTTGAGAAAAATTAAAACGATTCCAAATAAATGGTACTTCTTCTAATAAAACTCTTTTTCCATTCTTTGGAGCTTTAGGTCTCATTAATGTAGCGGGAACATTATCAAGATTTTTTATACATGTAATTATTGTACTTCCACAAATACAAATTAAAGCTATTCCTAAACCAATTACAGTATACTGAATATTAAACTCACAAACAAAATAAGGTATTGTAAACATCATTTGATAAATATTCCAAATAATTTGTGGAATCATTTTACAGCCAATAAACACTCCAATTAATCCACCCACAACAGTGGCTAAAATTGAAAACAATAAATATTTAAACAGAACTTCAGAAGTCTTATAACCTAGAGCCTTCATAGTTCCGTTCTCAAGTCTATCCTCATCAACCATTCGCATCATTGTTATTAAACTGATTAAAATAGCTATAACATAAAAGACAAGTGGAAAAACGTTCCCAAGTTTCTCGATATTCTGACTAGCTTCAACAACATCCTTATATGCCTGATTATTATCCCTCGAATTAACAGTTATCTGAGCTTTAGGAAATTCACTTGTATCAATTTCCATTCCCATATTATTAGCACTTGCTATTTTTTCACCATAAATCTCAACAAATCTACGAGATTCTAATTCTTTTTTATTCTTTTGAATTTGCCTTTTCACATTATTAATTTTATCATTATAGGCTTTATCATCAGTAACATTATCTTTAGCACCAACAACTTTTAGATATATTTGCGAATAATAATCACTCTTTATAACATCATTTAAAACATAGACATAGTATTTTACCTGACCGTTTCCAATATTAGTAATTCCTCGATCCATCGAAAAATATAATGGACTTATAACTTCACCAACTATTTTAAAATTATTAGAACTATTATTAGTACCACCAATATTAATAAAATCTCCTAAATCTAAATCATTTTCTTTAAGTAGTCTGCTCTCCACTACTACTTCATTACTATTTTTTGGCAATCTACCACGTTTTAAATACAGTTCATTAATTTCTTCTTCAAATCCTAAAATCCTAACAACATACTCATTAGTATTAATCTTCAAGTAGTCATCTCTCATATAACTACCATAAGCGTCACTGACCGAGTCCATCTCTTTGAAATAATCAACATCACTATTAGTAAGACCTAAATTAGAAGCAACCTCAATATCATATACATTATGCTTATCAAAATATTTATCAAGAGACTTCATCATATCGGGACTAGTAGCTTTAATACCTGCAAAAAAGCCAACACCCAAAAAAGACATAAAAAGTAAAGAAATAAATCTTTTAAAATTATCTTTTATTTTTCTAAAACTATGTAATAATAATTTCTTATTCATCTTACCACTCTATATCCTTTACTGATTTCGGTTTTCTATTGATAACAACATCTTCTACTTCCCCACTTCTAAATCTTATAACTTTATCAGCCATCTCACTAATAGCAGAATTATGTGTAATTATAATAACAGTCATACCTTCCTCTCTAGCTGTCTTTTCAAGTAATTCTAAAATTTGTTTTCCTGTTTTATAATCCAAGGCTCCTGTTGGTTCATCACATAGTAATAATTTAGGATTTTTAGCTAAAGCCCTCGCAATACTAACTCTTTGCTGTTCCCCTCCACTAAGTTGAGCTGGAAAATTATTTATCCTTTGCAACAAACCCACCTTTTCTAAAATATCAACTGGTTCTAAATGATCCTTACAAAGTTGTACTGCAAGTTCTACATTTTCTAGAACTGTCATATTTTGAATTAAATTATAAAATTGAAACACAAAACCAATATCATTTCTACGATACGTGATTAAATCTTTATTGCCAAGTTTATCTACTCTCTTTGAATCAACAATTACTTTACCATGAGTTAAAGTATCCATACCTCCTAAGATATTTAAAGCAGTAGTTTTACCAGCACCACTTGCTCCTAATATACAAACAAGTTCACCTTTTTCTATTTCAAAAGATGCATGATTTAAGGCTTTAATCTCAACATCACCCATCTTATATACCTTATCTACCTTGTTAAATTCAATATAAGCCATTCTACTACCTCCTACAATTAATATTATACACTAAAAAGAAAAAGAAAAAAGATTAAGATTACCTTAATCCTCAATCTCCGTAATAATAATTACTTCTTGTTCTTTCTCATATTTTATCTTTAATTTATCTCCATCTTTTAAAAAAGGTAATCTATTCTTATCAACTTTAATAGAAACACGATATTTCTTATCATCAGTATCTTTAAAATAATAATATGAATTACCATCAATCATTGCTGAAGTAATATCTTTTACTGTTATTTCTGCATCATTTGTACTACCACTAACACTATCTTCACTAACTTCTCCTAAATAAGCTTCTGCTGCTTTTTTAATTCCTTTCGAACTATCAGTAACAACAACCTTCTGATAGTCAACCACATCAACAAACGCATACATTTTTACTAATCCTGCATTATCCTTTAAACTAATTAAATAAGTTGGCTTACCATTTAAATTTATAAGTAACGGAAAAGTTGAAGTATAATTCATTTGTTGAACTTGTCCCTTAGCAGATTCCATTGCAGAATACTCCTCAGCACCAGCAACTCCATAAAATTTAGTTTCTTTTGTACGCATATTAGTAAGTATAAAACCAATATTAGATTCATCTGCAAGAACTGATGTAATTCCAGTATATAAATAAATATCATCATTTTGAGCTAAATAGTTATATCCAGAAGTCGTCTGAACAACATCCTTTTGACCTATTAAGGAATTTATGAAACCATTCTTATACTTTCCCCAATCATTTATTTGCTCTAATATTAAATCAGCCTCATAAACATGATCAACCCAACTAGGAACATCTTTAACATCATAATATTTACTTTTACCACTAATCGCATCTAGTATAACTACTCCAGTAACCTCACGTCTTAATCCAACACCAACATACTTAACAACACTCGCAACCCAATATGGGTTTCCCTTATTATCAATTTCAAAATTGACACTTTCAAAATTCTTTGTTGGATAATCAAATTGTAATTTACGATACAAGTTATCATTAAATAATCCAGAAGGAACATATTTCATACCTTTTTTAATCTTTATTAATTTTGCCTCACCAGTAGTAGAATTAACTTTAATATAACCTGGTATTCCTTTTTTCCTATTAGTAAACCATTTAATAATTCCATTATATTCTAAAGGTGTAACCCTAATTATTTCATCATTATAATTAATTTGTGTATATTGACTAGAAACATCAAACTGCGAAACAAGCTCACTCATTTGTCCCATTGTCCTATCACCAATCTTCTCACTTGAATCACGGTCTAATAAAGGCATTTTATTAAAGTCAGCTTCTTTAATATCCTCAGTAAATTCTATTTTGTCATCAACAAAAATACGTTCATAATAAACTTTCGAATTAAATAAAGGTGACAAAATAAAATTAATTAAAACTATCCCTAAAATAATAATAGGTACAATAAAAATAAACTTGTGTACATTAACCTTTCTAACTCTCCTAACCCCTTTAAATAAATCTTCCAAACTTATTCTTAATGTAAATAAAGAATAAAGCCCAATAAAAACTACTAACACAAGCATCAAAAACACCCAAAAACTAAAGTTAGTTACATTAATAGCGGGAAAAACTAAATAATAATAAATCCCTCCAAAAATAATTGTACAAATTATGCTTAATAGTAATCCATACTTTTTCACACATATCATCTCCATATATTTATTATATCACACAAAAAGAAAAAAGACCGAAGTCTTTTATGAATTTGAGGATTCGTTTTTATACAATCCTTTATACACCTTAGATGTTTTTAGTAACTCTTTATGACTACCACTACCAGCCAATCTTCCTTTATCTATTACATTAATAATATCGGCATCAACTATTGTACTAAGTCTATGAGCAACAATTATTACTGTATGATTTTTCACTAAATTATCTATTGTCTTCTTAATATATTCTTGACTCTCATTATCAAGTGCCGAAGTAGCCTCATCAAATAATATTATTTTAGTATCAAGCAGTAATGTTCTAGCAATAGCTAACCTCTGTTTTTGACCACCACTAAGATTAATACCACCTTCACCAATAACTGTGTCATACTGTTTTGGTAAAGACATAATATATTCATCAATATAAGCCTCTTTACAATATTTTCTAACTTCTTCTAAACTAACATTTTCTTTTGCTAATCTAAAATTATCAAGAATAGATAAATTAAACAAAAACGGAGCTTGTCTAATTATTGAAATATTTTTTCGAAGACTTTCTTCGGATAATTCTTTAATATCAACACCATCTACAGTTATTAATCCTTCTGTTGCATCAAAATATCTAAGCAATAAATTAAAAATAGTACTCTTACCATTACCACTTCTACCTACAACCGCAATCTTCTTTTTAGGTTCAAACTTAATACTAAGTCCTCTTAAAGTATTGTCCTCATCATCACTATACTTAAATTTAACATCCCTAAGTTCAATCACACCTTTAACATCATTAAGTTCTATCTTACCAAACTTTTCATCATCATATAATTCATTATTAATAATTTCACCTATTCTTTTCAAAGAAACAGTTACTTTATTATAATTAACCCCAAAATCAGATATACTTTCGACTACTTCATCAATTCTCCATATATAAGTCTCTAACATAATAAAAATACTATAAGCAATTTTACCATGTACAACATAATACCCTGCAGTAAATAAAATAATAAATTGTAAAATAAAATAAGTTAAATTATTTAAAGCATAATATATAACCTCATAACTTCTAATGTTTTTAGTGTGCAAAAATAAAGTATCTAAGACCTTAAATATATTCTTCTCAATATTTTCTTTTATTCCTAAAGATTTAATTTCTCTGATTCCAGTAATATTTTCAGTAGCAACTTTTACATAATTATCTGATTCTTTCTTAATATTTTCTTGAGCTTTCTTTATCTTAGGAAAGAACTTCCAAGAAATAAGTCCCATAATAAATCCAAATATTACTATCTCAATACCTAATAGTAGTGAAATCCTAAATGAAATAAAAAGTACAACTATAACAACTAAACCTTTACATATTAATTTAATCAATTTTTGTAATAATTCCATTACCCTATCTGGATCAGTATAAAGTCTATTAATAAACTCACCAACACCAATCTCTTCAAAAGCCTTCGCCGGTAATTTATCTATTTTTCTATATAAGTCCTTACTAACACCCGTTGTAAATTTAATTTCTAAATAATTATATAATTTATCTCTTGGTATCTGTAAGAAAGTATAAAAAACTATGTATATACCTTCCCAAATAGCCAAGAAAGTAGCAAAACCAATCAAGTCCTTAGCAATTAATTTTTCTAATGCCACACCCCAAAAATAAGCGTTTGCTAGGGCTGGTAAATACGAAAATAAAACTAAAAGAATATAAATACTTAATCTAATCTTCTCATCTTTTAAATAATGAAATAAAATTTTAAAACTCGAAATCTTTTTCATAATATCACCCTTTCTTCTAATTTAATTCAAATGAAAAAGCCACATCAAGTGACTATTATTAAACGTAAAAAGTACGAGAACACAATTCATTCTCTAAATAATCACTCAACATTAATATCTTCTTCATTTTAAAATTATAAATCATATTCTCACTCCTCTCCTCAAATTCCAACCAATCATATCACTATAGTTTATATATGTCAACCTTATTACATTGACAATAGCATACATCCAAAAGAAAAAACTAACTTCTGTTAGTTTATATAAAATAGATAATTGTAAATAGTGAAATTATAAATAGATATATTGAAAACTTCCATAATTTTCCATTTTGTACTAAATTAGTTAACCATTTATAAGCAATATATGTAAATATAAAAGCAAAAATCATTCCAACAAAATAGTATCCTAATAAACTAGCAACAATTCCACCCTCTACTAAATCCTTAACTCCTAAAATCATAGTCACAACACTTACCGGAAAATATAACATAAAAGTATATTTAAGTGAACTCTTACGACTAAGTCCACACAATAAACAACCGACTAATGTCATACCACTTCTAGATATACCAGGAGTTAATGCAATAGCTTGACACAATCCAATAATAATTGCATCACGATATGTAATATCATTATCCTCTTTTTCACCATTAGATTTCATCACTAACAACAAAGCAATTGCTGTAATCAAAAATCCAAATCCTGCTAAAAACACATTCTTTGAAAGTAAATCTTCTAAAGGATCTTTAATAATAAGTCCAAGTATTCCAACTGGTATCGTCCCAACAACAATTAACATACAATATTTAAATTCTTCACAACACTTTTTTCCTTTATTAAAAATGAATGTAAAGAAGCCTTTAATTAGATTAATAACATCTTCTCTAAAGATAATCAATATTGCAATAAATGATGCAAAATTTAAAAATATTTCCAGATTTAAATCATTAAACATATTTGTTTTAAATAAAGATTTGAACAAAAATATATGTCCACTACTAGATACTGGTAAAGGTTCTGTAATCCCCTGTAAAATACCTAAAAATATATACTTAATCAATTCCATTTTTAACTCTCCTTATCTCTATCATTATAACATAAAATATTATATATAAAGAAAAAATATTCCAAATATAAATTGATAGCACTAATAATATGTAAAATAATATTTCAAAAGAAAAAATACACTTTAATGTATTTATTTCTTCTTACCAAATAAATTATTAAATAAACCCTTTTGTTTTAATAAAGTATCTATCTCATCAGTCTCCCAAATACACCTAATTGCTGTAGTTAAAATATCATCAGTTTCTCCTGGTAATAACACATATTTACTTCTTAAATATGAATAATCAAAGAAAAATATTGGTATTTCCATCTCATAATCAATTGTAACCATCTCAGTATTATAATCAGCTATAGGAAGTGTTTTCTTAATTCCATATAAAGAGGTAATAAATAAAGAATGTTTATTAACACAACTATCAGCAACAACGCCAATAACTTTATCAATCTCTTCTAAAGCATCTTTCAAATCATTAACCGTTTTATCAACCTTCATATGGTAATCAAATATGATTAAATCATAAACACTATTATTAATTATAGAATCTACTGTAGCCGCATTATTAAAAACAGCTATATCAAATTTCATAAATGAAATTAGAGGATTATTAATATAATTTTGTCCATTCGCTAAGAAATTAACTAAACTCATATTTTTCTCATCTGTAATTATTAATGCCTTTTTATTAGCCTTCTGCATCATATTAGCTAAACTATTTTCATAAACAATATTTTCTGCAAAAAAACTTATATTATACTTCGTATCTAATTTAATCAAAGAGTAAGTTGGCAAATTAAATTGCTCTACTCCATATACTTCATTAGCATTTTCATAAATAACCTTTAAAAAATTATCATAGTTATTTCTATTAGTATTAAAAAACATAATTACATCATTATTTTGAATCTTACAACTATTAGTAGCACAAAAACCAGGAACTTCACAAGGTCTAACTTTATTTTCTTGCAATGACATAAACTTTTTATCAGTTTCAATCCATCTCTCTGCTGAACAAAAGAAAAATAATTTTTTCATAAAATCATTTTCTATCTTAGTAAGCTCTGGACTCAAATACTCTTTTCCAATAATAAAACCAACAGTTATGTGCTCATTTATATGGTATTTAATATAATTAACTATTGAAATTAGTTTTTTGTATTCATTAACAGTTTGTTGTGGAAGAATTAAATGCAAATAAACTTCTCTACCAGCACCCAGATTCAATGTATTAACAAGATCATTAATCTCCTCAACAATTCTATCATTTGTTGGTTCTACAAATATATGTAATTTAGAACTGTTGTTACTTAAACTATTAACCAGATTTTGATAAGTAGTATTATTAACTACATTAGAATTTATTATATTATCTTTTATAAATTTTAATTCTAACTTATATGTATCTCCCAAGAAGAATTGCTTATATGCACTTCTATATTCTAGAGAGTTAATTACAGCAGTAGTAAAAAAAGATGTCTCCTTCGTTCTTGCCAAATTAGGCATACATTGATCTAGAGAAATACTGTAACTACCAGCTTTTTCTATTCCTAAACCATTTAATAAAAATATTACACTTTTTTTCATATCCCTAATCTCCTTTATAATAATACTATACAACTATTTTTAACATTTTTAGTAGAAAAAAACGTAAAATTTACTTATTTTACGTTAATCAAGTCTTGGTGTTAAGATTTCACAACCATCTTCTGTTACTAAAATTGTATGTTCATAATGTGCAGCAGGACTACCATCAGCAGTAATAACTGTCCAGTCATCTTCTAACAAATAAACATCTCGTCTTCCAAAATTTAGCATTGGTTCTATACAAATAACCATTCCAGGTTTAAGTCTTGGTCCTGTATTAGGAATGCCAAAATTTGGAACTTCAGGATCTTCGTGCATTTCTCTTCCTATTCCGTGACCACAAAGTTCACGAACTACTCCCAAATTATGCTCTTCAGCATATTTTTGTACTGCATAAGAAATATCTCCTATTCTATTACCAGGTTTTACCATTTTAATCCCTTCATAAAGAGACTTTTCAGTATGTTCCATCAAATACTTCTTATCATCATCTATCTCTCCAACAGCATAAGTCCAAGCAGCATCTCCCTGATAACCTTTATAACCAATAACAACATCTATAGTGATAATATCTCCATTCTTTAATTTATAATCACCTGGAATACCATGGACAACTTCATCATTAACACTAGTACATAAAGTTGCTGGAAAACCTTCAAACCCTTTGCAACTTGGAACTGCATCATTAGAAACAATAAAATCCTCACACAACTTATCTAGCTCTTTAGTAGTAATTCCTTCTTTTATATAAGGTTTAATAAATTTATGCATTTCAGAAACAAGCATTCCTGCTTTTCTCATTAACTCAATTTCTCTTTCACTTTTAATAGTAATCATCAAATCACTCCCATCTAATTATACACCAAAAAAGAGTTCATTTGAACCCTTATTTTCTAACCATAATTAGGTGTTATAGTCGCTTTATAACCGTAATAATTATTCCCACTACCATCTGTTCTAAAAAGTATTTTGACATAATCACCTGGTATAGTAATCACTACTGTCTTTTTAGCATTACCACCGTATTTACCATATTGTTTACCCGTACTATCATATAAATATACCCAATCATAATTGATACCTTCAGTTTGATACTCTAATTCAACAGTAAGAGAAGTTGCTCCATCAAATCTTTTACTTCTTATATCATTTAAATAATTAGAATAAGGATTATGATCAGATTCAATAAAAGTAATCTCACTTAAAACAACATCTGTAATAAAAACATCTTCAGTCGGCATAAAAAAACTATTACCTTTCACTACTACACCATTCATTTTAAAAGATGCTACTCTATAATTATCATCTTTAGAATATAATGTTACTTTTTTTCCAAAAACAGCCTTATCTACGTTAATAGAAACATTAGTATCATCAACATTTATAAAATGCTCATTACCCATATCAATCACATATGGATTTTCAGAACTACCATTTCCGCTAACATACTCAATGCCAGGACGAAGGGAAATTGCAGGTTTAACATAAGATGAACGGGCACCACCAATATATCCATTTTGCCAAATATCTCTAATATACATTCCTTCATAATTAACAACTCCAAATCCCTCCGGCGTCATGAGCCAAGTATTGAAAAAAGGAGAAGAAAATGAATTCTTGGAATAATAAGCCAAATTTGCTTCACCAACAGTTAATAAAGCCACTGGATACGTAAGAGTTCCTGTACCACCACTACTCTTATCAACAGTTAGTTTATCGTTCTTATTAGGACATGCTAAATCAGAATTACTTTCAAAATTTAATTGAGAAGTTAAACTGCCCCCATTAGATTTCCAACCAGCTATATCAGAAACACTTCTATTGTTACACCAAATAGTATCTTCCAAATATTCAGTATACTGTACCATATTGTTTTGATACCAATTATCAATAGCTTTTTTTACAACAGAATCATTAGTATTAACATCATCGTCGTAAAGCATCTCACCTAAAGCATCTTCAATACTTTTACCATTTTCCAAAGTAATATAATACAAATAACCACTGCTTTCATGATAAATATACAACAACGAAGAACAAACACCATCAGTGTTAAAACATGTATAATGATGACTATCTAAATCCCCAATATTTCCATATCCAAAATTATCTACCATATCAGTCAACAAATAGTTTTCTCCATCCCAAGTGAATGATTTTCCATATTTATATTTATCTTTTTCATAGCTATAAGCATAATAAGTAGAATAAATATCCTGAATATACTGCATATTTTCACACGAAGTATTTGTCCCACCACAAGTATATTTTCCCACATAGGAAGATTCGTTAGGATATAAATCCACTTTATTAACCATAATAGGATTATTCAAAGTATATCCATCAATACTATTACCACTAATTGAGTCTCCCACTGCGATCATTGTTTCATGACCAGCATCATTAATATTTTTACCATTTTCTAAACGAATATATCTAATCTCATCACTAGTAGTTTCTAATATGTAACAAATAGAAGTTGAAGTACCACTGTTACTCGAACTAAAAAATGTATACTTACCAACTAAATTTTCAGTAGAGCTTCCTTTCCAATCAATCTTTTTAGCATCAATTAAACTATATATTGAATTATCATAGTTATAACTATCTGCATAATAAAAACTATAATTTTCATTTTGACTCATACTTTTACTATCAAGATAATCATTTCGTTTACGCATACCCCTAACACTAAACTCATATCTAGTATTATACATATATCCACCATCAGCCAAAGAAGAGTCATCAGAATTGAAAACAATAGAATTAGACGATGTTCCCATTTGCTCTCCAGTCAAAGTATCAGTTCCAGCTGTGCTATTACATTGTCCATTAACAGGCAAACCATTATAAAGTATTTTTACTCCTCCTGTATCTGTTGTTCTAACGATTTTCCAACAATAATCTGCAAAAATAACATTATTGTCTTTAGCTTCACCATAATAATAATAAACTTTTTCTTTACCAACAAATGCACTAGTGTCTCCAGTATATTCTGTAGCAAACTTTTCAGGAACTTTAGAATCCTCCTTGACTTGACGATATAAATTAAGATTTTCTTTTACCTTTCCAGACATAGACTTTTTAATATCAGTTTTACTCCAAATAGCTCTTATAGAAACATCACTATCAGGCATAACAAAGTAATCATCATTTATTTTTTTCACACCATCACTAGTTATTTTCCATCCCTTAAACTGATAACCATCACATTTTGGAACACTATCACTTATCCCAACTATATCAAAAACTGAATATTGTTTACTATCAGGCACATCTTCTATTCTACAACCACTAGGTGCGTTACCATCATAAATAACTTTATAATTATCTGCCAAGACAGGCGTTTTTGTACTTGATTTCTTCTCTTCTACGTCCTCAATCTTACTTCTTACTATTTCTTGTTTATTAGTAGGATAAAAGCCTCCACCACCAATAAACTTTTCTCTTAATTTAGCTTTAATTGTCATTTCACTCTTTGAACCAGATTTTAGATTATCAATCTTCCAAGTAAAACTCTGATTGTTTTTATCAAAAATAAAATCACCTTGATTTACTTTTATGTTATCTTCATCTTCTATATAAAAATAATTTGTATCAACAAAATCATCAATCTCAAAATAATCATAACTTAATGGATCAAAAGATGCCTCAAACAAAACATTATTAAGTGTATCCATATCTGCTATATACTGATTATCCGTAACTTTTTCAATTTGTTCAAAAACAGTTTTACCCATTTCATACTGAACTCCATTAATTGTAACAAATGGATATTGGCTTTTTAAATAATTATACTGTCCTACCTCATTTGGTGTTTCTTCATTTGGGTATCCATCAGTCAAAAATAAAATTACACATTCCCTGTCATCATTATTTACATAGTTTTTTAAAATAGAATCAACATTAACCAACGCTTGATAATAGTTAGTATTCCCATTCACTCTTAAAGTATTAATTTTACTCATCAATTCATTTTTATTATTAGTAAAATCAGAAATTACTTCAGAATCAGTATCAAAGCTAATTAAACCAGCACGATTGCCATCATATGAAAGTAAATCATCAAGTACCTCTATAGTATCAGCCTTTACACGATTCAATTTATCTCCATCCATTGAACCAGACACATCTAAAACAAATAAAACATCTGTATACTTACTTTTCGTTTTTTTAATAGTATCAACATCAAAAGTAATCTCAGCTATTCCCTTACTAATCCATTTAGCACTTTTGGTAATTTTCCAAGAACCAGCTTCATTTTTCTTGTAGTCCAACTTATCTGAATATATTTCTATACTCTTAACTGGTTGTAACTCCGCAAAAATCTTTGGTACTGCAATAATACTTAATAATAATAAAAGTACTAAATAACTACTAAAAATAACATTTTTAAAGAATCGCTTTTCTAATCTCTTTAAATATAAATTAAATTTTACTCTCCACATATCAATCACCATTTTACCTAACTACCACTATTATATATAAAATATAACATATAAATAATCTTTTTCCAATAATAACAGCAATAAAAAAAGAAAAGTCTTCCAACCTTTCTCTATTATATTATTCTTCATCTAATTTATTATAGATAGTTCTTGAAGCATCCTTAGCAGCACACTTCATCATTTCAATCTTTTCTGGATGTTTCTTAAAATACATATAGCCAACTACTCCAGCTCCACCAGCTAGAGCAACCATTTTCATTAACATCTTTTTCAAAAATATCACCTCTACTCATAGTATGAGCAGAAAAAACTTAAACTATACCATTAATTAAATAATCTTTTAAAGTTGTCCTTCTCTGATCATCACTTACATTAGCAGCTGCCATCTTCAAAGCCTTCATATCACCAATTAAATATAGTTTTTTCTTTGCCCTAGTAACTGCCGTATAAATAAGTTTTTGATACAACATTTTATTATATCCTTTGACAATAGGAATAACTACAACATCAAACTCTGAACCTTGAGCTTTATGAATACTTATAGAATAAGCAAGTCTAAAGTTAATAAAATTAGCAGGTGTATACTTAACAACATTACTATCAAAATCAATTCTAACTTCTTTTTTGGGAGTAGTCATTATCGTCTCAATTAAACCAATATCTCCATTATAAACATTATCATCTGGCATGTTAGTTAGCTGAATAACTTTATCTTCTTCTCTAAATATAACTTCACCTATTCTATTTTCCTTTTTCAATCTATTCTTAGGATTAAATATATCTTGTACCTGTCTATTTATTTCATCAATCCCATTTAATCCCTTATACATAGGAGCCAATATTTGAAACTTTTTATAAGATAAATCCTTATAAGTATTTGAAATTTCACAAATATTATCAATTACTTCATTATCAGAACATTCAATAAAAGTTAAATCATCGTCAACGTTAAATAAATCTGGACAAATCTCTCTCTTTCTAATATCATATGCCAAATTGATAATATTAGAATCCTTCCCCTGACGATAAAGTTCTGTAAGCTCAACTACTTCTAATGCTTTAGACTCAATCAAATCATGCAAAACATCACCTGGTCCAACACTAGGCAACTGATGATCATCTCCCACTAATACAATCTTACAATTAGCAGATAAACCTTTTAATAGACTAGCCATCAAATAGCTATCAATCATACTAGACTCATCAATAATAACAAATTCAACTTTACTTTTATTATACTCATTAACCTGAAATTTATTTGTTTCTCTTGACCACTTTAAAAATCTATGAATCGTACTAGCTCTAAGCATCGTTGTCTCACTCATTCTCTTCGCGGCTCTACCAGTCGGTGCTAACAAAGCTAATTTTTGATCTAATTTTTCATAAGATAATTTATTCATTTGTCGATAAAGTTCTGTTATCCCCTTCATTATAGTTGTTTTACCTGTTCCAGGTCCTCCAGTAATAATTAAAAAATCACGACAATAGCTTTTCTTTATTGCTTGTAACTGGCAAGCATTATATTTAATACCAAAAAAAGCTTCTAAATCCTTAATCTTATCATCTAACTTTTTATCAACTATTTCTTTATTAGAATTTAACATTCTAAACCTTTTAACAATTGTCGTCTCCGCCTCATACATTTCTCTTAAGTAGTATCTCTTCTCTTTAACAATTATTTTTAAATCATTTTCAAGTTCCTTTAAACAATCATCAAATTTTTCTTCTGAGATTTTAACACCAATAACTCTTGGTAACAACTGAGCTAGTTCTTCTCTAAAGTAATAACAATGCCCATATGTATTACTAACTTCATTCATAATATAAACAAGCGCTGCTTTAACTCTAATTTCATCATCCTTAGAAACTCCATTTTTTAAAGCAATTACATCAATCTTTTTAAAATATATTTCTATAATATCATCAATCAATTGATAAATATCTTTTGAAACAACTTCTCTTGTCTTTTTCTTATAAGTATTGTAAATAATCATTGCATCTTTTGTAGAAAAACCCATATCAGTCAAATACATAATAGTCTCATAACTTTCTTCATATTCTTTCAACTTGTTATGTAAAACTGAAATATTTGCTTTTGTAACCCCAGGAACCAAAATTAAATTATCTGGAGTCTCTAAAATAACTTTTAAAGTATCCTTTCCCATTGCATCAACTATTGCTTTAGCTTTCTTTTCACCAATACCTTTAAATAAACCACTAGTTAAGAATTCTATAATAGAATCTTTCTCCTCTGGTTTACATCTTTCATAACTATCTACCTGAAATTGTTCACCATACTTTTCATGATTAACAAGCTTACCATAAAACAAATAAGTATCCATATTATTAAGTTCATGAAAATAACCTGTAAAAGTAATACTTCTACCTATATAATCAGCTAATTTTTCATCATTTGTATCACTAACTTTGAATACACCAATATTATAACCAGTACTATTTTGAAATATACTTCTTGAATAATTTCCTTTTATATATGTAGCCATATTACCTCCATCAAATTATAAAACTTCGCCAACACAGTATGGATAAGAAATATCCGTAATCTTTACTTTTACAAATGAATTATGTAAACACTCATCTTTTATTTTAACATACAAAAAATTACTAGTATGACCATAACTATATCCATCCTTGTATTCTTCAACTAAAACATCAACGTTACTATTTAAAAATCTTGACATATAACTTTGTTCCAATTCTTTCGATAAATCAAGCAACCTTCTAGCTCTCTTCTTTCTCTCTTCAACCGAAACTACTCCATCATATTCAATAGCCTTTGTTCCTTTTCTTTCACTGTAAGGGAAAACATGGATTTTTGAAAAACCAATCTTCTTACAAGTTTCTAAAGTCTTTAAGAACAAATCTTCACTCTCTCCAGGAAAACCAACTATTACATCTGTAGAAATAGCTATCTCTGGTCTAATCATTTTTATTTCTTCTATCTTCTTAAAAAAGAAATTTAAATCATATTTTCTATTCATCCTAGTAAGAATTTCATCACTTCCGGCTTGTAGTGGTATATGTAAATGATCAACTATCACCTTATTATTTTTTAAGACATTTAAAACATCTTCTCCTAATTCTGTAATTTCGATTGAAGATATTCTAAGCCTCTCAAGTCCTTTTATTTCACATACCATTCTTAATAGCTCAGCAAAAGCTATATCACTATCCGCACCATAATTACCAGTATGGATTCCAGTTAAAACAACTTCCTTATAACCATTACTAACTAAAGTTCTTATTTCTTCTATTACTTTTTCACTACTTTTACTACGACATTTACCACGTACAAATGGAATTATACAATAACTGCAAAAATTCTCACACCCATCTTGTATTTTAACAAAAGCTCTTGTTCTACCTGGAAAATCAGTTATATACATATCCTCAAAAACATTTTTTTCTTCACTATATAATCTTCTAATTTGTTCTCTCTTTTGAAACCATTCATCAAGAATCTCAACTATTTTTGATTTATCTTTATTTCCAATAACAATATCAAGTCCTTCAATTTCTACATCCTGATTAGCTTCGATAAAGCATCCCATCGCAACTACACAAGCATCCTTATTTTTCTTAATAGCACTTCTAATCATTTTTCTAGACTTAACATCACTAGTATTAGTTACTGTACATGTATTAATAATATAAACATCACATACATCACTAAAACTTTTAATTTCATAACCGTTTTCCTTCAATTTATTAATAACAAACTCACTCTCATAAGCATTAACTTTGCATCCAAGAGATAATACTCCAACACTTCTCATTTTACCACTAACTTTCTTTAAATTCTTTATACCAATTAGATACTTTTTCTTTTGCACTCTCATATGCTGATTTAGCTTTACTCTTTCCACTATCAATATAAGGTTTATAGGTGTCATACACATCTTTTGCATCATTCTTTCCAGCCTCATAATTATCTACTGTACTTTGATAACCATCTTCTCCTACCTTTTCCTTATACTCACTAACTATCTTTTCTTTCAAATCTGCTGCTTTTTCCTTCACATTATTATACGCATTTTTTGAAGTGCTTTTTATCGTTTCCTTATAATTTGGAACTTTACTTTCAATTTTATTATCAATCTTTGTATAAATATCAATAACCTTTTCTTTCGCACTATTAGTTAAATCAGAAAATTTCTTTCCTTTAATTTCTCCATCATAAAATATAAAATCAGTTAAAGCTATAAAAGTATTCTTTAATGTCTTTTCATCTGACTTACTAATTGTTTCTTTATCTACTAAAGCATCAACTTCATCACTAACATCATCAATATAATTAACAAAATCATTTTCAGTTGTAATTTCACTTTGATTAATCGCATATTCTTCATCTTCTATTATATTTTGTATCTTTTCTTTTTTCTCTTCCTTAATAGAAGTATTTGAAGAAGCTTTTTCTTCCTTATTATTAACTATAAAAAAAATAGTTCCACACAATCCAATTATAATTAAAATTAATATCCCAATAATAATATTCTTCTTCATATTCCCCTCCAACTACCAGAATATTATACCATAATATATGTAAAAAATCTATTAAAGATATACTCTATAAAATAAGTATTATTTGTCTTAATTATAAAAGAAAAACAATTAAAAAAGCACCACAACTTTGTGTATGCTTTTACTTATAAATATAATATTAATCTAATTTCTTTTGTAATTCTTTTAGTGTCATTAAGAATTCATTAGTCTTTTTAATTTCTTCATCTAATTTTTCATAGTTAGCAGTATTTTCAAGTTCTAATTCATTACTACTAGAGCTATTCTTCTCAATTCCATATATTGGAGATATAATTGGACTACTCTTAAATGATTTATATGCATTTGTTTGGACATTGGCAACAGTATTAGATTGTGTAACCTGAACTTGCTGAACAGCTTGTTCTTGTTGAACAGGTTCAACTGTAGGAGCCTCTACAACAACTGTAGCTACAGTACTAGCACTAGTAGGAGTAACAACTTCTTGATTCATTTCTAAACTTTCATCTTTTAAATCTTCTTCAGATACAATATTTTCAATAATAAATGGTTCGTCATAACTGTTAGCTTTTTGTTCACCCATTTTTCTTTCTAAATCTTGTAAACTAATAGGTTCATTTCCTTCATCCGCATATTGAGTTAACTCATTAGCCTCATACATTTCCTTACTTTTCTTAACTAATTCTTCTAAACTAATGATAGCGTTTTCTTCTTGCTCCTCTTCATAATTTGTCAAAGCAATATTTTGAACTTCTGCTTCTTGAGCCTCTTGTTTTCTTAACTCTTCAGTTAATTTTTCAAGTTCAAGCTTAGCAGTAGCTTGATCAGGTTCAATGCTTGTGTATTGTAACTCTTCTACAGTTTCATTCTTTATTTCAATATTTTGAGCTACTACAGGTTCTTCCTTAACTTCAATCTCTGGAGTAGAAATAATTTGTTCTGGAACTTCTTCTACTTCCTCGATAACCTCTGTAACAATATCCATAGGTTCAATAACTAAAGTATTATTTTCTTCTTTAACTTCCTCTGGAATAACACTTTCTGAAACAACAGATTCTTTTATTTCAGCAGTACTCTCAAGCATTTCACTAACAGAGCCAGCTTCTGTATTAGTTTCTATTTTTTGTAAAATAGGTTCCTCTACCATCACAGGAGTTTCTACCAACTCTGGAACTTCTTCTTTAACAACTTCCACCAATCTATTTAATTCTTTAGTATTTTGTTTTCTCTTCAATCTACTATTATTTCTCTCAACTAAATATATTATAAAACATAATGCACAAGCCAAACCAGCAACTACGTACACTACAATTATCTCCTTTGATGTTAAAAATTCTAATAATCCATTCATTCTGTCCACCTCTATTTTAAGTTTAGCACAGATAATTTTACAGATAAAGGCTAAACCATTTCAAATTAATTTCTTTACAATCTTTTTTACAAAATTTTACCTATGTTCGATTTACAAATATTTACACTACCTTAAATCGACACATTCTTACAAAACAATGATAACACAGTTTTTTAAATAATGATATATTTTAAATAATTTTTTCATACTTTTTATTATGAAAGAAAAATTTATAAAATCAACAATAATTTTACTAATTGGAGGATTAATCACTAAACTTTTAGGCATGATAATAAAAATAATAATGAGTAGACTTCTTGGTACAGAAGGATTAGGACTTTACATGATGATTCTACCAACCTTCTCATTATTTATTGGTATTAGTCAATTCGGTCTACCAGTTGCTCTATCAAAATTAGTCGCTGAAGATACAAAAAATAATAAAAGATTACTTTTTTCAGTTATACCAATTTCCTTAATAATTAATTTAATATTAATAATCATCATAATTATAATTGCCCCCTATTTATCTACTAATTTGCTTCACAATAAAGATACCTACTATGCCATTTTAGCAATTGCCGTTGTTATCCCATTCACTAGTATTTCCAGTATCACGAGAAGTTATTTTTTCGGAAAACAAAAAATGTTACCACATGTCGTTTCAAATATTTCTGAAGATATTATCAGACTATTAATAATGATTATTGGGATACCATTTTTTATGCCAAAAGGACTTTCCTATACAATTTGTTTTATTATCCTTTCAAATGTTATAAGTGAATTAATATCTATACTTGTTCTATTTATATTTCTACCTAAAAAATTAAAAATTAAAAAGAAAGATTTAATACCGAGTAAAAATTATATAAAAGAAAGTCTCTCTATTGGTATTCCAAATACAACTGGAAGATTTATAGGGAGTATTGGATATTTCTTAGAACCAATAATTTTAACATCAACTCTTCTATATATCGGTTATTCATCATCATTTATAACAAGAGAATATGGAGTCCTTTCTGGTTATGTTATGCCTCTACTTCTTTTACCTTCATTTTTTACCCAAGCAATTTCTCAAGCTCTTTTGCCAATTATTTCCAAAGAATATGTAAAAAAGAATTATCAAAGTGTAAAACAAAAAATCAAACAAGCTATTATCATCTCCCTATTAGTAGGAATACCAGTTACCATTCTCTTAATGATAATACCAAATTACTTTTTAAAAATAATTTATCACACTACAGAAGGAACAACCTATATGAGAGTCCTTGCACCTATCTGCCTTTTTCAATATATTCAAGCCCCTCTATCAAGTAGTTTAGATGCAATGGGAAAAAGTAAAGAAGTTATGATCGCATCAACACTAGGAATGTTTGTTAGAACTACCCTTCTTTTTATTCTATCCCTTCTAAAAATAGGGCTTTATGGACTTATAATCGCAATAGGTGTCAATGTCATTACAATTACTTTTTATATTAGTAAAAAAGTAAGAGAATCTCTTACTTAATAGAAAAATTCAAATCCAAAAAATTATTTTCATTAAAATTACACCTTTTTTCACTTAAGTTTCACAATTATTGTATAATATATCTAACTGGGGAGGATTTCAAATGAAAATATTAATTGTTGATGATGAAAAATTAATTAGAACCGTTATTAAAGAATATTGTAATAACAATAATTACAAAACGGATGAAGCTTCTAGTGGTTTAGAAGCACTACAAAAACTCAAAACAAATGATTATGATTTAATGGTATTAGACATTATGATGCCAGAGATGGATGGGTATACTATGCTTAAAGAGCTTCCTATTGAAAGACGAATCCCAACGATTGTACTATCCGCACGTGGAGAAGAATATGACAAACTTTCAGGATTTGAATTAGGAATCGACGACTATTTAACTAAACCATTCTCACCAAAAGAGTTAATAGCCAGAATTAAAGCAATTCTAAGTAGAACATCCAAAATGTTACCTAACTTATATACACTAAATACTCTCGAAATTAATTTTTCTGCACACACTTTAAAAATCAACAATAAAATAATAAATATTACTCCGAAAGAATTTGAAATCCTTACCTATTTAATAAAAAATAAAGACATTGCCATCAGTAGAGAACAACTACTTTCTAATATTTGGGGATACGATTACTTTGGCGATGATAGAACAGTTGACACACATATTAAAATGTTAAGAAATAATTTAGGAGAATATCGCAATCATATTACCACAGTAAGAGGAATTGGATATAAGTATGTGGAAACTGAAGAATAGTTTAAACAATGAAATTCTCAAATACTTTCTCCTATTTTCATTTCTAATATTATTTATTCTGTGGTTATTTCAATTTCTCTTTTTTAATTCCTTTTATCGTGATCAAAAAATAAATGACATTAATGTAGTTGCGAATAAGATTAAAAAGAATCAATCAAATGAAAACTTTGAAGATATTGTAAATAATTTAGCCTTCGATAAAAGCGTATGTATAGAAATAATTGATAATAACTATGATTCACTTTATCGTTCTGCTTTCTTTGGAAAAGGATGTTTTTCAAGTAATGACAGCACAAGAAATTACAAATTTGATTTTATAAGTAATGATTATCAACAGAAAAACTATGAATTATTAAATCCCAAATTCAATAATAAAACCTTAGTTTCCGCTACAAAATTAGCTAATGACAGATATGCCTTCATTAATACATCTCTTGATCCTGTCGATGGAACAGTAGCTTTAATTAGAAAAGAACTTATTTTTATTTCTATTATAATAATTGTATTATCATTTATTCTAGCTTATTTCATTTCTAATTATATAGCTAACCCAATCAAGAATATAAATGATAAAGCTAAAGAACTGGCCAAAGGCAACTTCGATATTGATTTTGTAAATACCAATAATATCTTAGAGATAAAAGAATTATCTGATACTCTAAATTATACTAAAAATGAACTAAATAAAACTGAAGAATTACGAAGAGATTTAATGGCTAATGTTTCACACGATTTAAAAACACCTTTAACCATGATTAAAGCATACGCTGAAATGGCCAAAGATTTACATAGTAATAACAAAGAAAAACAAGAAGAAGACATGAATACAATAATTTCCGAAACTGATCGTCTAACAATATTAGTAAACGATATTTTAACACTTTCTAAACTAGAAACACTTACAGATGAACTAGAACTATCTGAGTTCGACTTAATAGAACTTGTAAATGAAATCATAATAAAATACAATGTTTTAAAAGAACAAGAAAATTATACATTTAATTTTATTCATCAAAATAATAAAATTATAATAAAAGCTGATAGAAAAAGACTATCCCAAGTAATTTATAACCTAATTAATAATGCTATAAACTATACAGGAAAAGATAATACAGTAACAATAAAAATTTCTGTGCAAAAAGACATCTTAGTCGAAATAATTGATACAGGAAAAGGAATTAAAGAAGAAGACATTCCATATATTTGGGATAAATACTACAAAAATAAAAAGAAACACAAAAGAAATTTAATTGGAACAGGACTTGGTTTATCAATTGTAAAAAACATCTTAGAAAATCACCATTATGATTATGGAGTTAATTCTAAAGAAAATAAAGGTAGCACTTTTTATTTCAAAATACCAAAAGAAATGTAGAAAAAATCTACATTTCTTTTATTTTATCTTTTGTTTTGGAATATTACTAATAGAATATGCTAAGGCTTCATCTAAAATATTCTTATCAAATCCAAAATGTTCGTACCCTACCTCACATGTATCAATATATTGATTACTAGGCATATGGTAAGAAAATTCATCCTTCATAACATAAATAAGTCCTTTATACTTTCTCCATTTAGCTTTAACAGAAACGTATTTTTTATCATATAAAGAAGGATATCCCTCATAAAAATCTAAACTAGCTACATCTTTTAAGGAAACCTCAAAAATTCCTACTGGTACTTTATACCCCTCTGCTTCCTCGATTGTTAAATAAGAATAACCATCTGTACTCCCACGATAAACTAAACGATAATTATTAAGTATTCCTTTAGATACAACTCGTGCATCAGGACATCTTCCCTTCATTGCATAAAGATTTAAATTGCTTCCATAGGCTAAATAATAATTCTTCATCATAACACCTCCTACTTATAAAAAACTTTAGCTTCACAAGTTTCCTTTATTTTATAATTATTAGAAAAATCTTTTAAATATTGTCTTAGAAAATAAATCTTGTCCATATTACGTTCAAAGACTAAATCAACAAATTCTAGAGCGTCTTTTTCAGAGACTATTTCATTAATTTTCTTTGTCCAATTTATAGTCTAAGAAATCTATATTAATTTCCCCGCTTTTAGCAGCTACCAACATCTTTGTTGCTACATTAACATTATTTTGCTCAATAACTTCATTAGTAGTAGCATTAGGTACTCTAAACTCTATTGTATTTTTTCTTAATTCGTGATTTAATCTTACGAAATTTACATGTCCAAAATTTATAGCACCATACTTATCAGGAAGCTCACTTTCAAATGAAAAGTGTAAATTTCTTCCTCTTTTTACAAGTTCAATTACTTTTTTGATTGAAGCAGCAATAGGTGGAGCATATTCCTCCATAGTACATCTCTCATTAATTTTATCTCCGTAAAAAAATCTAAAAAGAACATGTTCATAAACACTGTAAAGCTTCAAAAAAGTAAGCCAAGCCTCATTATCTTCTCCTAATACATGAGCCCCAACATGAATATGTCCACCTGCTTTATTAAGGGTTGTTGCGCCATTACTTTTAAGATACCTACAAATAATTTGTAATTCCTTCCAAGCCTCTACAGTATCATGCAATTTGGGTGAACGTACTTCCCCTCCAGAATTAACAGTACCATCAGTACCAGATTCCCAAGAATCTAATTCAGCATCAATATAACTAGATACCAAAATTTCATTAAGATTTTCATATTCTAATTCTAACCCAAAAGATACAGAAGACGGTAATCCCAATGTCTTTCTATATTCTAAAAGATTACTTTGAACATATAAAATTAAATCCTTTAAATCCGTTCCTCTAAGAAATGCCATAGAATCATTATTCTCATTCTCAAACATCTTTACCATATCATCTCTTCTTTCTTAATTGATAACTTACTACTTCACAATCATTTTCAAATAAATTTATATTCTGATTTCTAATTTTAAGTAGTTCTTCAATTTCTGAAATATCTTCCTCACTTATAAAAACTAATCTTTTTTCCTTATCTTTTAATTTATCCTTAACATAAGTTTTCAAAAAAAGTCTTTTAACTCCTGTAAGAGCTAACCCTCCTAACAAAGTATAGATAAAATAGCCAGAAGTATTACCAATATTTTCCCAAGTAGTTTCTTCTCTTGTAATAAATTCTTCCATAGATTCCTCATGTCGTACAATTGTAAAACAAGCTTGGTCATATAACTTATCTTCCGAAGCTAATTCACTCTTCTTTATTGTTTTTATATTCTCAATTGTAAATTTATCACTTATTTCTTTTTCTGATAAAGAGAAAATCTCTTCTGAATTACTTAAATCAATTCCTTCTGTTCCATAAACCGTTACAGTTCTTTCGTATAGCCCATTCTCATCCTTTTTCCATCCAGTTGAATGTTCAAAAGATAGATTTTTATAAGTATAATCATAAGATACTTTTTCAGAATGCATCCCTAAAGAATTATCCATTATCTCAACGTCTGCTCTTTCTAATACATTATCTTTTACAAATGGAAAATTTTTATCAGAATTATATTTTCCGCACACAATAGCCCCTGCGATAATAAACGGCAAAGCATAATCAAGTCCAATCATTCCCCTTATAAGCCCTTTTTTTATAAGATTTTGTCTATTAATATTTTTTCTATCAAGAAATTGTTCTCTCATCTTTCCTGTATCTTCAATATAAGTAGATAAAGAATCATCAATGTTTTTCACTAGATTTCCCCCTCTTTCTTAGCAGTAAGAACTAATAGTTTTTTTCTTTCTTCCTCAAGCTCTCTTTTTAACGGTTCCAAAGATTTAAAACTAGAGTTATAATCGTCCTTAATATCATCTAAATCTTCAAAAAAATCATAATCTCTTACATGAGTAATAAAAGCCCCTATTCCTAAAGCAATTATAAGTTCTACAATTGTAATAATAGTATTTTTTTTATGTGATTCAGGAAAAATTAGTTTATCATCCTTATCCAGTTTACAAAGACTAGCTTCAACAAAAGCTTCAATCTCTTCAGCACTTAAATCATTAGAAGTTTGTCTTTCCTCTTTGTAGTCTTTGTACTTTTCCACTATATAATCAATATCATTCCTAACAACCGCATCATACAAATCATCAAAACTATCATCAGGCAGATTATACTCTCTTTTATAGCGTGTAAATAAATCTCCTTCTTTCAAAGCTTCTGTATGCAAAGTTAAAGTATTATCAGGTATAGAATCACTCCACCATCCATAACTTACATACTCTATATTTACATTGATACCATTATCCTTATCACACTCCAACTCATATTGCTTATATCTAGTAACATCATCTCTATAAAATGGAAATCCCCCATTACAAACTTTAAAACCACCTACAGTGATTCCACTCATAACTACAAAAGGTAATAAAAGATTACAAGTTCCTCTAAATACTTTTAAATTACGTACATGAAAAGCTTTAAAATTATCATGTTTAACCTTTTCAATTTCCTTTTCTTTATCTGCAACACTCTGCTTCAAAGTTCTTATATCATTCAACAAAAGTTCCTTGTTTAGATCATGCTTCTTCTTATTCTTTTTTCGTCTTTTACTCATAATAATCTCCCCCTAATACTCCAGACAAAAGTTGTACAATATTCTATCATAAAACAGAGCAAAAAAAAAGAGAAAACAAAAGCTTTAAAATAGTAAAGCTATGCTTCATCTTCCTCTTTAATCCAAGCATCTGCCTCCACTTGCACTGTTTGAACCATTTTTTTACCTTCTAACGAATCCTTACTAGGAAAATCCTCATTTCCTACATTCATTTCTTTAACTACTACTTCAATTGTTTTTTCTTCCATAACATCACCATTATTAGTTTACTCAAACAATAATATTTAATACTTAATTATAAATATAAAGTTCATGTTGGCATCTTGTACATGCAACATATAATAAGTTTCTTTCATTCTTCCTATATGAATTATGTCTATCATTATAGATAATAACACTATCAAATTCTAATCCCTTAGAGACATAGGCTGGTATTATGATGAGTTCCTTCTTAAAAGCTTTACTGTCTGCCCCAACTAATGAAATATCTACATCCTCTTTAATTAATTCATACAACTCAATTGCTGTTTTTTCATCCTTTGTAATAATCGCAGTACTTTTATATTCACTCTGTAATAATTTAACATCTTCTACTAATCTACTTTTTAAATCACTAACACCTTTTCTAATGACAACTGGCTTATGATTATCTCTTCTTATCGCATTAACATGTTGCAAATTCAAAATCTTGTTAGTATAATCAATAATCTCTGGAGAAGAACGATATGTTTTAAGTAATTCTAAGTATTTTGTCTCTCCTCTGAATAAGTCACATAAATCTTCTAAAGAATTATAATGATAATAAGGATTAATATTCTGATTAATATCTCCAAGAATTGTAAAATCCGCTTTTCTAAATATCTTATTAATAATTATATATTGTAATCTATTATAATCTTGAGCCTCATCTATAATAACTTGCTTTATTGTACCTTCGTATAAAAATCCTTCTAAATTACCTTTAATATATGCCATAATCAAAGCATCTTCATAATTAATAACATCTCCATTTATAGCTTTTTTAATTGTATTTTCAGGCAACTTTATTTCACAAAAATCACTCATAAAAAATTCTATAAATATTTTTTTATAATCCTTAGAAAAATTAGAATTATCTCTTAAAAGTTTTTGAAATGTTTTAACTTTCTTACTGCTTCCTTTATAAAAATTAGAAGACAACTTATCTGCCATTTCATCAACTCTCTCAAATAAAGGAAGTTTTTCATATCTATCATGAAGCATTTCATTCAGATCATCCTTTGAAATAAAGTTCTTTTCCCCTTCTTTAATATCTGAAACAAACTTACAATTATCAACGTAATTTTCTAAGAAATCATCTAAATCTTTAATAATTTTATCACTCTGTTTATATTCAACTAACTCAGGAAAAGTCTCACTATAAGAATAAAAACGAGATACAAAGTCAGTAAAATTCTCAACTTCCTTATATTCACTCAAAAAACTAGCTAAATAATCGGCAAAAGTAGTTTGCAGTGTATTTGCTTCACCTAAAGAAGGTAAAACATCAGAAATATACTCTGTAAATATATTATTAGGAGAAAAAATCAATATATTATTACTACTTAAATTTTTAATTCGATAAAGTAAGAATGCTATTCTATGCAACGCTACTGTAGTTTTCCCACTACCAGCAATTCCTTGTACAATTAAATTATCATCTTCTAAATTCCTAATAACTTTATTCTGTTCTTGTTGGATTGTATTAACAACGTTTTTCATTTTTTCAGAAGATTCCGTCGCCAGTACTTCTTGTAATACCTCATCATTTATATTTAGAGAATTATCAAATACACCTATTAAATTTCCATCTTCAATCTTGTATTGTCTCTTCCTTTTTAATACTCCACTAAATTCTCCTCCTGGTGCAGTATAACTACAGGGACCTGTTTCATAATCATAGAACAAACTACATATTGGACTACGCCAATCATATAAAATATTATTTTCATCAGTATCTTTTAAATACGTTAATGACATATAAATATTGAAAATCTCATCATCGTCATCTTTAAAAACTATACTTGCAAAATAAGGCTTTTTCTCAATGCTTTTAAGTTTAGTATAGTATCTTCTTCTTTGTAAGACTTTCTCCTCTTCCTGACTAGTTGCTGCACGGACTTGTTGAATTTCACCATCATCAAAACTATTCTCATTTTCCCACATCATCTTTTTAAATTCAACCAAGTTCTCGGCATCTTGAGCTACATCTTCACCTAAATCTTCTAAAGTTTTTCCAAGCAAATTTTGGACCTTCTTTAATATCTTTTTCTCCTTATTAAACTCTAATTCACTAATTGCCATGCTACCACCTCTTTTTAGAATTTTACCATCCTTTAAAATATAGCATAAATCCTTTTTCGAAACAATAAACACACTTTAATTGAACAAAAATTTGACACAGAAAAAGAGTACCGTAAGTTAAGTACTCATACATTTAGCTTATTAATTAGATTTATAAATTCATTTTTCAAAGCTTCTAATCTTTCAGGTGTACGAGCTTCAAATCTAGCTGTTATATTAGGTCCTGTATTACTTGCGCGTACTAATGCCCAACCATCTTCAAACAAAACTTTAACACCATCAATATCTAAAAAATTATAGTTATTCTCTTTGGCATATTCAGCAACCTTATCTATAACACCAAATTTAACATCATCAGGACTCTTAAATTTCAACTCCTCAGTTGAATAATACTCATTAATCCCTTCAAGTAAATCTTCTACATTCTTATCAGTGTTAGATAAGATTTCTAATAATCTTAGTCCAGCATATAATCCGCTATCAAAACCAGGCCATCTATCTCTAAAATAAACATGCCCAGATAATTCTCCTCCAAAAGGTAAATCAGCATCTCTTACCATTGCTTTAGTATATGAATTTCCTGTTCGATAAGTAATACACTTTCCACCTAGCTTTTCAACTTCATCACTAAAGCTCTTAGAACACTTCACATCACATAAAAATTCTTTTTTAGAAACTTTATCAATTATATTTCTAACAATCATTATCATATATTTGTCAGTAGGTAAAAATTTAGCATTATTAGATACCATTCCCATACGATCTCCGTCTCCATCAAAACTAACACCTATGTCTGCTCCCATTTCCAAAACCTTTTGTTTTAATTGTTCCAAGTTAGATTCAACACAAGGATCCGGATGATGATTTGGAAAAGTTCCATCACTTACTTCATTAATATATATTGCGTCGATTGGAAACATATCATATAACTTTTTAACTATTACACTACTAGTACCATTTCCAGGATCAACCACAACTTTTACTCTTCTACTACCAAAATTAAAATTACTTTTAAATAACTCTAAATAATCATTAGTAATATCGTAATCTGTAACCTTTCCCAATCCCTTTGAAAAATCTCCCTTTAAAATATAATTCAAAAAATCTTGTATTTCTTGACCCTTACAATTACCGCTTTCATCAAAAGCAAATTTAAATCCATTATCATCTTTTGGATTATGAGAAGCTGTAACCATTACACCACTATATACATTAAGTTTAATACAAGCATAATAATACATTGGTGTAGTACAAAGTCCCAAAGAAATCACATCTATTCCAGTTTCTAATATCCCCTGCAGTAAAGCACTATATAAATCCATTCCACTAAGACGATTATCATGACCAATTACACATGTTGTTTTACCCATTGTTTTAATATAACTACCAAATCCAAGTCCAATAGTATATGCTGTATCTTCATCTATCTCATTAGGATAAACGCCTCTAATGTCGTATCCACGAAATATATTTTTACATATATCTTTCTTATAATTCATACACATCCTCCTAGAATAATAATATCATAAGTAACAAAAAAAGTCAGTAAAAAAGAGCCACCAGGCTCTATTTATCTTATCCAATTTTACAACTCGTTAAATCCATTTCATGAGGTGTATCCTTTTTTGGAAGAATCACTGAAATACTACCCCCATCTTTTGAAGCACATCCCATATAAGGAGTATATTTATAACGATTCTTATTCTTCTCCACTTTTACAAAGGTATTAGAAGTATCACACGTAAGTTCTGCAACTTGAATATCTTTTATTAATTTCTTTTTTTCTAAATCATCATATGTAACATAAGCACATCCAACCTCATAATGACCAAATAAATCTTCACTATAAGAATCATTGTACAATTTAGCACCATTAGTCAATATTTCTAAATACTCATCATACTTTTTTTGATCACCTTTAGTAGCTATATTCCTAATCAAAGGAAATGAAAGTAACGTAATAATTCCCAAAATTGAAATAGTTACAATAAGTTCCACTAAAGTAAATCCTGCATTATTATTTCTTTTTTTATTATTTTTCTCCATTTTCTTTCCAATAATCTCCTTTATCCTTGAAATATTACTATTATTTTTAGATAGTAATGGGAAGGCTTTAAGTAATCTATTATAAAAATACCTATATCGTCTAAGAGACTTTCTAACTTCTTCTTTAACAACCTTAGTTGCATCTTCATTTATATATTTACTTGTATCGATTTTAAGTTTAACTATCGTATAAGTTGATAAACAAAAATCAGCAAGGATTGTTACAATCAAAATAATTCCTATACTTATAATTACTATAGATGGAAATATGTTTAAAAACATTCTTATTAGAGGATCAAATACTTCTATAATAAGAACTCCACCTAATCCAAATAAAACTCCAGTTTCCAAACAGATTCGACCATTCAAATTAAATTTCTTCTCAGAATAATCCCACCAACGTAGCTTAAATATTTTTTCTAAAATAAGACTAGTAAAATACTCAAGTACACAACAAGCTACCATAGCCATTATAAACAGAGCCACTATATCATTTTGATACTTCTCTAAAAAAAAGGTAATAATCATAGAACCACAACCAAATATTGGTAAACATGGTCCAATTAAATATCCCCTACTAAAAACAAATTCCTTATTATCCAAACTAACACAGGTAACTTCAATAAAATACCCAATTATTGAGTATATAATAAACATTATAAAATAGTAGCTGATTTCATAAAACATTCTCTTCACCATCCTATATATATATATCATAACTCACTTTTTCTATTATGTAAAATAAAAAGTCAGAGTTACATAAACATTGACAAAACAAGTAAAGTAACTCCAACCATAATTCCTATATAACTAACTTTTTTATTTTTTACATCACTAATTCTAGGAAGCAACTCATCAATTACAATAAAAATAAGCATTCCCAAAGTAAGCGATAAAAGTACTCCTAATAACATCGAACTTATTTCTGTAAGTTTCAATAAATACATCATAAATCCACCTAAGAAAGTCGATAGTGAAACAATTAATACAGTAAACATTGTTCTTTTAAAATTCTTTGTACTATGATAAAAGCTACTAGCAATTACCATACCTAATGGTATGTTATGAAAACCTACACCAATAGTCAAATAAACTCCAAAACTAGCATCACTAAGACAACTAGAATATACTGCCATACCTTCAATTATATTATGAAGAATTAAAGCCAATGAAGTCATAACTCCAATATGAACTAGATTCTCATTAGCTTCTTTATTAGACATCTTATGTTCATGATGATCAGGAATAAAATTATCTAGAATTTTTAAAAGAAAAAATCCTGCACCAGTTCCAATCAAACATACATAAATATATCTAAAACCCAAAGATTCAAATATCTCAGGTAATAAATCTGTAATAATTAGTGTAACTATAACACCAAAAGCTAGCCCAATGGAAAACTCTACAACCTTACTCTTTTTATTAGCCAGAAGTGCAATTAAAGCTCCTATAACAATAAAAATTCCAAGCAACAAAGTTGTTAATAAACCAATTTCATATCTTTCCATAAATACCTACCCTATAATACTCTTTAACAAACCAAATGATAAAATCATCATTATAACACTTGCCATAAAAATTCCAATCATTGTAGCAAGAAAAGCTTTCTTTCTATCCATTTCTAATACTGAAGCAATCAAACATCCAGTCCAAGCTCCAGTCCCAGGAAGTGGTATCCCAACAAATAAAACCAACCCCCAAAAACCAAATTTCTCAATTTGTCCCTTATGTTTTTCTACCTTACCATCTAACCATTTTGCAACACCAGAAAAATGTTTACTACCACGCATCCATTTTAAAATTGAACTCATAAACCATAAAATAAATGGAACAGGAATAACATTACCGATAATAGCAACAAGATAACTAGGAACAATCTCTAAATCTAATAATGCTGCGGCAATCAAACCACCCCTAAGCTCCAAAATAGGCATTAAAGAAATAATAAAAACAATCAATTCTTTACCAAATGGAATACTCAAAAAACCACTAAATAGTCCAACAATAGCCCCCACAATCTTTTCTACCATTGCATCCTCCTAATTATCCAATACTTCCATTATAATTGGTACAACATGTTTTTTTCTTGAAACACATCCAGGGATAAAATGTCCCTCTGGCATTTTACCTTGATAAGCTAAATCAATTACACCAGATCCCTTTGTATTATAAATAACATAACTACCATTTTTAATAATATCTGTAACATATAAAGCTACAAGCGCATAGTTATTAGCTTCCGCTACGCTATCCATAACTTTTATATAATCATCTATTTCTTTTTCTATTTCATCAAAATTCATAGTAAAGAACTGTCCAACTGCAAAATTCTTTTCATTAACACTAAATAATTTATAATCATTGTATAAGACATCTTCTTTACTCATTCCATCTAATGAAGTACCTGATTTCAATAAATTAAGTCCATACTCATAGTAATCAACTTCTGCGATTTTAGAAAGCTCTTCAACAGCCATAACATCTTTTTCTGTTGCTGTTGGACTCTTTAATATTAAAGTATCAGATAATATTCCAGATAGTAAAGCACCAGCTATTTGTTTAGGAATAGCAACTTCTCTCTCTTTATATAAAGTATATACAATTGTACAAGTAGAACCAACTGCCATATTTCTAAAATTAATTGGATTATTAGTTGTAATGCTTCCTAAATTATGATGATCAAAAATTTCAAGTATTTCTGCCTCATCTAATCCTTCGACACTTTGTAACTTTTCATTATGATCTACTAAAATAACCTTTTTAGGATTCTTCTCACTCAAATCAGTTATCTTTAATAACCCTAAACATTTATTATTTTTATCAACTACTGGATAATTAGTATGTTTAAGCTTATTATTAATGTCTACAACATCAGATACAAAATCTGAACTTAAGAATCTAGTTGGATTATATATTTTAATCATTGTTTTAATATAATTAGTAAGACCAACAAGTCTAGCTACACGATAAGTATCATAAGGAGTTCTAATAATATTAACATTATTCTTCTTAGCAATCTCAATATGTTCTTCTTTAATATAAGAATCACCTGATAAAATTATCATTTTAACTCCACTATTAACCGCATACTCAATAACACTATGTCTATCTCCAACTATTAAAATATTATTTTTCTCTAACTTAACATTACTCATAAAAGTAGTACTTCTATAAGCTGCAACAATCAACTTACCAATAATTTCTTTAGAACATCTATGTATCTCTTCACCTTTTAATACATGAATTAAATTATCATATGATGTATATAAATCTTCAATGTTTTCATTAACAAGAATATGTGATAAATCTTTAATCGTAACTAAACCTGTAAACATCCCATCTTCTTTTACAACAGGAACACCAGTTAATTCTTCCTTTAACATTGCCTGATAGCCATCATATATACTAGCTGTATCTTTAACAAAAAAGCCTTTATGATACGCCACATCTTTCAATTGTAATTTAACATCATTCAAATATTTCGGATGTTTAATTCCAAAATAATCTAAAGCATAAGTAGATTCTTTATTAATATTACCAAGAACTCTTGCTTCAGTATTTTCACCCAACTGATTTTTCAAATAAGAAAGCGCAATTGCTGACATTACTGAATCAGAATCTGGTTTCTTATGTCCAAAAATAAATGTCTTTGCCATATCTCTCACTTCTTTCTTGCAAAATTATAACATAAAATGCATATAAAATAAAGTTTTGTTATATTTTTTCAATATAATAATAATTTATATTAAAATTCGCTAACAACTGTTAGCGAATTCTAAAAAAATTCATAACAACTAAAAATAAGAACATTCCAGCAGCCAACAATTGTTTCTTAATAGAATGACTTCTTTCATATATCGAAGCTATATCATCAACTACATCTACAATCCAACTTTCCATATATTTAGGTGGTGTAAAAGTAACTGGAAACATATGTTTTTCTATAATATCAACTTGTAAATCACTTAAATCAAAATACTTAGAGGCATTCTTAACTGCATGACTAGGATGTCTTCTAAGTCTAAAAACACCATTTTCTTCATCAACTTCATCAGTAAAAAAGTCATGTAATAAAGCAGCCACTGTTGCTTCTTTATAATTAAGATGTAACTTCTTAGTAACAACATATGTGTAATAAGCAACACGAAGAGAATGATTAAATCTAGTAATACCATGATGTTCGATAGATTCTAATTCATGAAACTCTTCTAAATCTAAAACTGGCTTTATTATATCATCAAATTCTTCCATTTTTATCATTTTCATCATCCCTTAATATTATACACTAAAATGCTATAATTAATAATATCATATTAACTAAATTACAAACAGTAACTTCAATTAAATTATTTATTGTTTTACAACATTTGACAAAGTATACTTATTTTTTATTCTTTTTTAAATAAACTTTTTCTTTAACATCAGTCAATTTTCTCTCTAAGCCACTTGGTAAAAGATTTCTTACCAACAGAGCATTTTTCATTAACCAAGGATTAAAAGCAAATATTCTAAATATATTATCAATATCTTTTCTTTCATAATCAGGATTTGCTTGTAATATATACCTCATAAATTCTTCATTAAATGGATTAGCACTATTATTAACCCAAGGCTTTATATTAGCGTAACCAAATGCATGATAAATTTTAGGATTACGTCGAGCATTCATCACTTCTTCTGAAGTAACTTGACGTTTTCCATCAAAATAAAGTTTATTAGCTCTTGGTCCAAAGATCATCTCAATAGGCCCAAAATTATATTCTAATGGTAAAGCTTCTATTTCATCAGCAAGTGTTATATTAATTAAATCCTGATCTGGCAATAATAATCCATGTCTTTCTTTTTCAATATTATCAATCAATTTCTCTTGATAAGAATTATCTAACCAGTCATTAACATTAATATATAAAACTCCTGAATTATAATAAGCAGGAAGTCTTAGATGTTCTAGCGTTTTCTTTCTCATTAAATCTTTAACCCCAGCAATTGAAGCATCTTGATATTCACTTAATCCATTCAAATCATCAACTACAATAGTATCCGAATCCAAATAAAGTAAATTATCTATATCTTTAAGTTTTTCCTGCATAAATTCTTGAAAGAAAATTCTAGCATTAGCCACTTGAGTCCCTCTCCATTTAGGAATATTAAATTTACTAACATCAAAATCTTCAAAAGGATAAAATTCTACTTTTACAGAAGGATAATTTGAAATTACTCTATTAATTTTATTATAAGAATAATCTGAAAATTCCTCTGCAATAATATGAACATTAATATTAGAAATCCCACTATTATCAATTAATGAAATAATAGAAGCTAACATAATATCTAAAAATTTTTCATTGGCTGTATATAAAACATCTAATTTTTCCATTCTTCTTCCCCCTACGTACAGCATATTATATCACTATATACTAGCTTTTTCAAATTAAAAAAGCACTATAGTGCTTTATACTAATTCACTTAAAATTTTATCCATCTCTTCCACTTCTTCTTTAGTTGTTTCTAAAACTTCTTGTTCTTTATTAAACCAAGCAGGAAGATTCTTATTGTTGTCTGTTTTCTCATTCCGTGCCTTAATGGTCTCTTTAGGTTTAATCATTCTTTTAATTTTCTTATGTTCTTTCTCCGTAATTCTCATTGCTTCTTCTACTGTCTCAATATTAAGTCTTTTCCATTGACCAGCAATAGTTTCAACATAACTCTTTTTCAATTGTTCGTTGTTTATTTTTAATACATAACTAATCAAAACATTAACCACTCCTGGATTAAGTTTTTGATCAATCAATAAATTCTCTATCAATTTCTTATCACGATCAGTTGGTTCTGCACCTTTATATTTTTTTCTAAGTAACTGATATGGCGTAATATTTTCAAAAGTATAAACCATTTGTGCCCATTTAGAATTATCCCCTTTTGGTTTTTTCAAAAAGTCTGGTTGTTTATTATAAATTACAGTTGGTAAATTACCAGCATTATCAAATTGGTAATAATCACGACAACTTTTTCTAAGCAAAGTCTTATCAATCATTCCCTTTTCATTAAGACTATTTCTGATTAATCCCTGCATATCCAAACTATTAAGGTTATAAATAAAACTCAAATTATTTATAAGTTCTCGAGTATCATTATTAAAACATTTTTCATTTATTTGACTTTCAGGAATACTAGAAATAATCATATTAAAATCAATTCCCTTATTAATTAAAATATTGTTAGAATCTTTCTTAGAAATATCCTGATTTACCTCCATTATTGTTCCCCTAATAGGAGTAAATACTTCATCAAATGAACTAGTTATATCTTCATATTCTTTTAAATTAATTCTTGGAACTTTAAAATAGTTAAGTACTTTCTCATATTCTTTTTTACCCAAATTATTATATAAAACAACATTTAGTATTGGATGATTAAAAAAATCATGTGCATTAATCGGTGAAAATAATAAATAGACATACTGATTTATATTATCTTTTTTCATATACGTTTTAATTAATCCAACTGCTTCTAATTTTTCTCTAGCTATAACAATATCTTCAAGTCTAAGTTGCATAGTAGCCATCAAATGATGATGTGTTAAATCACTACTAATAATTTCTTGTTTGTCAAGATCATCAATCAATGTAAAATACAAAGCAGTTGCAGCAAATCCAATAATTGGTTGATATAACATTGAAATAAGTTTTTTATCTTTATCAGTAATAACAGTTTTATTAATAACTGTATAAGTATCAGCTGGTAAAATACTTATATTCTTCATGTTAATCACCACCTACATATATATTATAATACTAAAAAGAAAAAAGAAAGAAAAAAGAGAAAATTAATAAACTCAATTTTCTCTATCAGTAATTAATCATAATTAGGAATTATTGCTGCTTTATATCCATAATGATTATTTTTTTCTTTGTAAGGATTAAATACAACTTTTACATAATCACCTGGAATTTCAATAACTTTTCTTCCTCCAGCTCCAGAAAAGAAACCATATTCCTTATTCTTTTTATCTCGCAAATAAATACGATCTTGATTAGAATCAGCAGTCTCATAAAACAACTCAACAGTAAGAGAAGTTGCCCCCTCAAAAGTTTTCTCGCTTCCAATTTCTTTTCTACTTGGATATGGATAATGTTCAGATTCTAAAATCGTCAAATCTCCTAATATCACATCTGTTATTTTAACATCACTTTCTGGCATTACGAAAGTACTACCTTTTACCAATTTTCCATTTAATTTAAATGATACAACATATTTATTTTCATTAAGAGATAATAATCTAATTTTCTGACGTCCCAATGATATTTGATTTTCTGGTCTCACAAGAGAACTAGCAACTTCTATTTTATAAATATTCTCATCTAAATCAACTATATAAGGAGTATCAGTAGAACCATCTCCACTAACATAACTAATGCCTGATTTCAAAGAAATTGCAGGACGTAGATAATAAGAGTTACTTACAGCAGAAGTATACCTAACAGAATTAGTTGTACGACTATCCATCTTAATATTAGTAGAATAATATCTATAGAATTTAGCTGGCGTCAATAGCCAAATCTCATTTTGGTCAAACCCCAAACTATCTTTACTAGCAATAGCCTCATTATCAGTTAACAAACCTATAGGATATGTTAAAGCACCATTTCCAACACCAAAATTAGTCGTAAATCTGTCATTCCTATTAACACAAGAAAAATAGTCACTACTTCTACCAAACTCCAAAGCACTATCCATACTTCCTCCATTTGGATTCCATCCACTACTACTTCTCCCTAAAGTTCTCCTATCATTACACCAAACGGTATCCTCTAAATAATTAGTATAGGAAGACAAGTTATTAATATACCATAAATCAAGAACTTGCTTAATTGTAGAATCGTTTTTGTTAACATCATCATTATAAAGCATTTCATTTAATGCGTCGTCAACATTTTTTCCATCACTTAACTTTATATAATTTGCATAATACGGTGCTGTAAAAAATACATAAGAAATTTCACTACAAACACCATTTTCATTAAAACAAGTATAATGAAAATCATCTATATTCCAATATTCCTTTAACCAATTAAAAACATCTTTAGTATCAGTCAAAGTATAGTTATTGCCATCCCATATAAATGAATTACCAAATTTAAAAGGCGTATAATTATATGTATACATTATCGATTTTCTATTAGTGGATAAAATAAGATAAGGTTTCTCACAAACAACATTATTATTAGCACAAGTATAATAATTAATATATGATGAATAATTTTCTATCCAATCTGCTCTATTAATTACAACAGGATTCGTCAAGGTATATGTGCCATCACCATTTAACTCCACAGAATCACTAAATGTAACAGTTAAATTACGGCTAGATACATCTTTACCACCACCAACACTAACATAATATATATAATCGCTATCAGCATTAACAATATATAATAGAGTACTACATATACTTGAAGTTGCTGTCCCACATGTATATTTTCCAACTAAATCTTTATTATCAGTACTCCAATCAGTCTTAGCTGCATCTGTTAAATAATAAAAATTATTTTTATATTCAAATTCATCAGAATAGAAGTAACTATAATTTTCGGTCGAACTCATTGCTCTATTATTTATTATAACTAATTCATCAATCATATGCTCAGTTTCGGTTTGATACCTTGTGTTATACATATAGCCAACATCCGAAACAGATTCTGCATCTCTATTAAATCTAGATTTTACTTTAGATTTATCTGTGGGATAATTTGTTAATAATGAGGACTCTCCACTATTATTACATCTACCATTACTATCTGGCAATCCATTGTAAAGTATTTTAATTCCACCAGTATCTGTTGTCCTTACCATTTTCCAACAAAATCCACCAAATAAAACATTATTTTTAGCTGTAACATTATTATACATATATACAGGATAATCACCGGTAAAAGAAAAATTACTACCAGAATAATTAACTGCACCAGCCTTATTAGCAGCGTCCATCTCTACCTGCTTATACAATGTCAACTTTTCTTGAATAGTTCCATCCATAGATTTCTCAACATTAAGTTTACTCCAATTAGCGCGTATTAAAACGTCTTTTTCTGGCATAACGAAATAATCATCATTAACTTTCTCTACCTCATTTGTAACTATTTTCCATCCTTTAAATTGATAACCTTCACATTTAAGAGCACTTTCACTTATGCCAACTGTATCAAAAACAAAATACTTTCTGTCTTTAGGAACATTATCTACCTTACAACCAGATGGCGCATTTTCATCGTATGAAACATTATACATATTTTTAAGTAGCGGTGTTTTCACACTAGTGATATCTTCAAATATATTCCCGATACCACTATTAATTTTTTCATTCTCATTAGTTGGATAAATATCATCAACGTCAGTAAATTCCTCTTTTAATTTAACTTCTGCAGTTAAACTAACTTTTCTTCCTGTTATTAATTTATTTAAATTCCATACAAATTTTTGCGTATTATTATCAAAATTAACAGTACCATAATTTACATGTATATCATCAACACCACTAAGATAGAAATGATTACTATTAATTAAATCCTCAACTACAAATTCATCATAAGATATTGGTGCTAGAGCAGCTTCAAACAATGTATTATGCAAAGTACTCATATCCGCAACATACTGATTATCAGTAACCTTTTTTATTGGCTCCAAAATTTTACTACCCATTTCATATTGAACTCCATTTATGATTGCAAACGGATACTTTTTCTTTAAATATTCATACTGGACAATTTCACTTGGAGTATTAACATTGGGAAAACCATCTGTTAAAAATAATACGATACAACCTCTATCATCCTCTGAAACATAGTTATTCAAAATGCTATCAACATTAACTAAAGCATCATAATAATTAGTATTTCCTTGAACTCCAATTGAATTCAACTTATTTATAGCTGTATCTTTATCATTTGTAAATTCGGATACTATAGAAGATGTTGTATCAAATGTGATTATCCCAATATTATTCTCAGATTTAGATAAAATTTCATCTATAAGTTCTTTAGCATCATCCTTAACCTTAGAAATTTTATTCCCTTCCATAGAATCAGAAGTATCAAGTACAAACAATACATCATAGTACTCATATTTTGTTTTCAAAATACTCTCAACAGCAAAAGTAATCTCTGCTACTCCCTTAGAAATCCACTTAGCGCTCTTCTCTACTTTCCAAGAACCAGGTACTTCTTTATTATAATCCAACTTTTCAGAAAATATCTCTATACTCTTAATAGGTTGTGGTTGTGCAAATATCATTGGTATCGACACTATTCCAAGGATAAAAATACTAAATAAACCGAAAATAAAATAACTTTTTTTAAGTAACTTTTTATTACTCCCTTTTCTCACCAATCTAAAAACACTCATAACTTTCTTACCTTTCACACTATCTACTATTTAAACTATACATTAATATCCCACTTTAAGCAACAAAAAAAGATTTATAAATTTAAATCTTCTTCTCCCATCAAATTGCTTTTATAAAATTTATAATCATATCTAAATTAATCCCTGTAAAAAATAAAAATGCAAAACTTATTAATAGAAAAGGTCCAAATGGAACTAAATTTTCATGTTTTTTAACCAAGATGAACAAAGAGACAGGTAAAGCCAACAAACTTCCTAGAAAGATAACCATAAGTCCTAAAATAGGATGCAAAACTATTCCAAAAACAAACATCATCTTAATATCTCCGCCACCTAAACTTTCCTTTTTAAACAAAAAGTTTCCAAGTATCATAATTAAATACATTATTGCGAAAAGACAAAAACCTGACAAAATACAACAAAGCGCTCCCATAACATCAGTCTCTAAACACTTAATAATCAAAAAATAACCAGAAAAGAAAATCAATATCTCATCAGGAATTATTAAGTATGAAATATCAGAAACAGAAATAATAATCAACATCGCTACTATTCCTAAGGCAATCAACAAATCCCAAGAAAAACCAAAAACATAGTAAGCTAAAGCAAACAAAATCCCTGTAAAAAATTCCATATAAGAAGAAAGTTCATCAATCTTACCTTTGCAATACCTACACTTTCCTCTAAGACATATAAAAGAAAGCAATGGAATCATATCTAAAAGAGAAAGTTCATGATGACATTTATCGCAATAACTTCTGTTAGTAGTAAACTTTTCATGGCGAGGTAATCTAGAACCAACAACTGTAAAGAAAGAACCCATTAATAATCCAAAAATAAAAAAGATAATTAAATATAAAATTTCCATATAATAATTACCTCCTTTATTGTATCTGACTATAAATTGAAAACATTGGTTGAATAATTGATAAAAGAATTACTCCAACAACAACAGCTAAAAAACAAATTAAAATTGGTTCAACCAAACTTTTCATCTGATCAATAATATTTTTATGTAACATTTGAAAATGGGAAGCAACTTTCTCCATCATACTACCTAATTGTCCAGTAGTTTCACCAGTAACAATCATTTCATAAGCAACAACTGGTATGGCCCACTCACCTCTAAAAGCAGTAGAAATTGAATCACCCTTACCTAAATTTTCTAACGTCTTACTAATTATTCTTATATAAACTTCATTATTTGTAATCTTTGAAAGTATTTCCATACTATCAGTAATAAATACACCATGATTCAATAAAGATGCAAAAGTCTTCGTAAAATTAGCAATCTCATTATAGATAACAATATCCTTAAAAATAGGTATATGCATAACTGTTATTTGCACAGTTTCTCTAAATTTTTGAACTTTTTTATACAACTGCATAAATACAAAAATAAAAGTAATAAGTCCCAGTAATAGTAAATACCATTTTTCTTTTACAAAATCACTTAATGCCAAAATAGCTAAAGTCAAAGCAGGCATTTGTGCACCATTTTCTTCAAACATAGCTGAAAACTGTGGAACCAAATATGTCAACATAAAAATTAGAACACCAAAAGCAATCGTCAAAACAACTAATGGATAAGTCATAGCTGATTTCATTTGCTTATGTGTCTGATCCATCGAAGTATAGTACTCCGCCATATCATCTAAAATCGAAGGCAAATCTCCAGTCATTTCAGCTGTTTTTACCATATTAACTAATAATTTTGGATAAACCTTCTCCTGCATTAACATCGCATCAGACAAACTTTCTCCTTTTAGTAATTGATATACAAGTTGATTAAAGCTCTTTTTCAAATTAGGCTTTTTTGTTTGCTTCGCCAAAATCCTAACAGAATCAGCTAGCGGAATTCCCGATTTAATATAGGTAGAAAGCTGTGTAAGTGAAAAAGCTAAATCGCTTGCTCCTAATTTACCATTTCCACCTATATCAATATCAAATTTACTTCTCTCTTTTACTTCTAAAACTTGATAATCCTGAGTTAATAAAAAATTTCTAACATCATTCTCAGACTCAGCTTCAAATGTTCCATTTTCTTTTTTTCCAAACGAATTAATAATCGTATAACGATAATCTTTAGTTGGTCGTTTTATCTTATCCCTACGTTCAGTAACAACAGAAGGATCATCTGGCAATGTAACATCTGGTTGTACAGAACCATTAGCCCCCGGCATAACATTATTATAATTAACATCTGTAGAAGCGGTTTGCCCAACTGGTTGATTTGTTTGTTGCATAAAAGAACTATTTTGAACAGAATCTGATTGAAGATCGCCAACAGGTTCTAGAACTTGATTTTCTGTAACACTAGCTGAATTAGGTACAGACATAGTTTTGTTTTTTCTTTTAAGTCCAAACATCAAATCAACCTTCCTTTTATTATCCTATCTTATTACATTTTACCATAATCACTATTTTTTTTAAATATAAAATTAAACTTTTTAATTAATTTACATATATTAATATGAGAGGTGAAATAATGTATCCTTATTCTTATCCAAGCCTACTAGGAAAAGGCTTAAGTTTTACAAAAGCGATTAATTGGACAGCTCTTTTAGATGGAACTCAAAAAACTTTAGGCGTAATTAATCAAGCAATCCCTATTGTCTATCAAGTAAAACCAATTTTAGGTAACGCAAAAACCTTATTCAAAATAGCCAATGAAATAAACACACCTTCTACTAATGAAAATACAATCGTCCAAAATCAATTAACTACCACTACAACCACTCCCAAAATAAACAATAGTCCAATTTTTTACTTATAAAAAAAGATGGTCTACACCATCCCTATTTTGAAGTATATCTAGACAAAAAATCTTCTTTATACTCTAAAAATCTATCTTCCTTAATAGCATCTCTAATTTCTTCTGTTAATCTTATTAAGAATCTAATATTATGAATTGATAAAAGTCTTCCACCTAAAACTTCACCAACACTAATTAAATGTCTTACATAAGCTCTTGAATAGTTCTTACAACAATAACAGTCACAACCATCTTCAACAGGAGCTAAATCCATCTTAAACTTAGCATTATTTAAGTTTATTTTCCCGTCTCTTGTAAAAGCCTGTCCATGTCTTGCAATTCTAGTAGGTAACACACAATCAAAGATATCAACTCCACGTTCAACACCTTCTAAAATATCAACAGGTTCTCCAACTCCCATCAAATACCTAACTTTGTCTTCTGGTAAATATGGGATTGAATAATCAATAGCTTTATACATATCTTCTTTTGACTCACCATCATTCGCAACTCCACCAATACTATATCCATCAAAATCCATTTTTACTGTTTCTACAGCTGAAAGCTTACGCAAATCTTCATAAGCTCCACCTTGAACAATTCCAAATAATGATTGGCGTGGATTATTATGAACTTTCTTACCACGCTCAGCCCAACGTAATGTTCTAAGCACACTATTTTTTAAATATTCATAACTTGCACTAGCTGGAGGACATTCATCAAAACTCATTGCAATATCACTATCCAACTTATTTTGAATTTCAATTGATTTCTCTGGTGTTAGTAATAATTTCTTTCCATCTATATGACTTTTAAAATTAACACCTTCTTCAGTAATATCTTTCTTATTTTTCGCTAACGAAAAAACTTGAAAACCACCACTATCAGTAAGAATTGGTCCATCATAATTCATAAACTTATGTAATCCACCACAATAATCAACAATATCTTCTCCAGGTCTTAACCATAAATGATATGTATTAGCAAGACAAACCCCACTACCACAAGCCTTAACTTCTTCAGGGTTAAGTCCTTTTACTGTAGCTCTAGTTCCTACTGGCATAAACATCGGTGTATCTACAACACCATAATTAGTTTCTAAAGTACCAAGTCGAGCCTTAGTATTTTTTTCTTTATGCATTAAATTATATTTTACTTTCATATACATCCCTCAAATTTCTTTTTAATTATAAGTCATATTTAAAATATTATCAAGTAAATCTAAAATACAAAAAGGTTAAAAATTTAACCTTTTTTGTACAAACTTTATTTTATAAACATCGCATCACCAAAAGAAAAGAATCGATATTTTTCTTCTACTGCTACTTTATAAGCATTAAGAATATTTTCTCTACCAGCTAATGTAGAAACTAACATCACAAGGGTAGATTTAGGCAAATGAAAGTTAGTAATTAAATTATCAATTGCCTTAAATTCATAACCAGGATATATAAATATATTAGTCCACCCAGAACATTCCCTAAAATCACCATATAAATTAGCAATAGTCTCAAGTGTTCTAGTACTAGTAGTACCAACAGCAATAATCTTATTACCTTTTTCCTTTGTTTCATTAAGTAATTCAGCAACTTCTTTACTCATTGAATAAAATTCACTATGCATTTCATGTTCTTCTACCTTCTCTACACTTACAGGACGAAAAGTTCCTAGTCCAACATGTAATGTTACATAAGCAATATTTATTCCTTTATCCTTTATTTTTTTCAGTAAATCTTCTGTAAAATGTAAACCAGCAGTTGGTGCAGCAGCACTTCCCACTTCTTTAGCATAAACTGTTTGATAACGAGATTGATCAACTAACTTTTCATGAATATAAGGAGGTAAAGGCATTGTTCCCAAATCCTCTAATATTTCCATTAAAATTCCATCATAAAGCAATTCGAATTCTCTTATTCCTTCATCTTTTACTCCACAACATCTCGCCTTTAACTTTCCTTCTCCAAAAGAAACAATAGTTCCCTCCTTAATTCTTCTTGCAGGCTTAACTAAACATTCCCATTTATCACCAATAATATTCTTAAGAAGTAGAATCTCAATAATTGCATTAGTATCCTCTTTAACACCTATAAGTCTAGCTGGTAAAACCTTCGTATCATTAAGCACCAATGTATCTCCAGCTTCTAAATAATCAACTATCTCATAAAATTTCTTATGCTCAACACTACCTGTTTTTTTATCCAAAACTAAAAGTCTAGATTCATCTCTTTTTAATAATGGGGTCTGAGCAATCAACTCCTCTGGTAAATAATAATCAAAATCTTCTACTTTCATAGAGAAAAGCCTCCTTTCTCAACAATCTCATTAATGTAGTCTCCAACTTCCCATAATATCTCTTGACTAGTTCTCTTGCTTATATAAGCAATTATTTCTTCCTTGCTATATCCCTCATCATAAAGTTTAATAGCTAATTCATTAAAACTAAGATAATACATATAGTCTTTAGTCTTTTCCTGATAAATATCAAATAACTCTTTATCCAAAACCATCAAATTAAGACTATATTCTTCAAGAGAATCTAAAAACGAAAAATTACTTATACTCATCAAATGTGCTAAGTCATAGTGCCTTATTTTATCATAAAAATTCCCAATGTAAATACTTCCAGATAAAATTGTCATGATTTTATTTTTCATATTTTTAGAACTAATTGTTTGAGAAATCATTTTCTTATCTACATAATGTATAAACCTTAAAAAAAGCTTCTCTTGTTCATCAGTAAATCCATTTAATGCATCAAACACTACAGGTATCATCTCCTGATTAAATAGACTACTTGCTACGCATTCCCTAATTTCATCTTTCTTCAAAAAGCTTAAAAAAGAATTCTTATCACTTATCTCTTCAAGAAAAGCTATATTTTTCATAAAAATTACTCCTTATTCTTACTAATTCCTAATATTTCATAAGCCTTATCAGTAGCTACTCTTCCTCTTGAAGTTCTCTTAAGTAAGCCATTTTGTAATAAATATGGTTCACATACATCTTCTATTGTTGTAACTTCTTCACCAATAGAACTACTTATAGCTTCAACCCCAACTGGGCCTCCATTAAATTTATTAATAATTGCTAATAGTAAATCCCTATCTGTATTATCGAGTCCCATTTTATCAACTTTTAGTCTTTCTAACGCTTTTTCTGTAATTTCCAAATCAATATTGCCAGTTCCTTCAACCATTGCAAAATCACGCACTCTTTTAAATAATTTGTTAGCAATTCTTGGTGTTCCTCTACTTCTTTTTGCAAGTTCAATAGCAGCATCATCATCAATCAGCATATCTAATACTCTAGCAGTTCTTTTAACAATACTTGTTAACTCTTCTACATTATAAAATTGTAATTTATTAATAATACCAAATCTATCTCTTAAAGGAGCTGATAAATCTCCTGCTCTTGTTGTTGCTCCAACTAAAGTAAATGGCGGCAAATCTATCTTTATATTGCGACTGTTCCCTTCACTTCCAACAATAATATCTAAAGAAAAATCTTCCATTGCAGGATATAAAATTTCTTCAATATATCTAGGCATACGATGTATTTCGTCTATAAATAAAACATCTCCTGGTTCTAAAGAAGAAAGAATAGCTGCTAAATCCCCACTCTTTTCAATACTAGGACCACTTGCAGTCTTAATATTAGTACCCAACTCATGCGCAATAATAAAAGCCAAAGTAGTCTTTCCTAAACCAGGAGGACCATACAATAGAACATGATCAAGAGCTTCATTTCTCATTTTCGCAGCACTAACAAAAACTTTAATATTTTCCTTAACATCTGTTTGTCCTACATACTCTTCAATAGTTTCAGGTCTAATTGTATTATCTATTATATTATCATCGAATAAATCATAATTTTTTATAACACTCTCATTTTTCATTAATAAATCTCCTACTATCTATTTTAGTCTTAACTTTTTGAAAAACTTCATCAAATTCTTGATTTTCAATTCCAACAGGCACCATCAATTCATAGCAACCCAAAAATCCATTATATACATTTTCAAAACTAAATACACTACCTAAAGAAGCAATTTCACTACATATCTCATTAAAATAAAGGAGCATATCTTCAAGATATTGATATGCAATTCCTTTATCTAAATATAAATCATACAAGCTATTAAGAATTAGTAAAATATCTTCATGAGATAGGCTAACTTTTACATCATAGTCATCCAAAATATTTATTAAATTTAATATTTTATTAAAACAATACTTTTTTTCTCTCTCAATTAAACTAATTATCTTCCCCATAATTACCTCAATAATAATTTCAATGCATCTTTAACTTGTCCCTCTATTGGAAGAGATGTATCAACTTTAGCTAATACTGGTTTCAATTCCTTTTCTTTATATCCAAGTCCAATTAAAACTTCACGAAGTTCATTTTCTGTTTCAACTACATCATCAGTAATTCCAACACCAATAAATTCTAATTTTCCTTTCAAATCAAGCACAATTTGTTTAGCAAGTTTATCACCAATTTTAGGAAATTTCTTCAAATACAAAATGTTTTCTCTTTCAATCGCATCCATAATACCATCAATTGATCCTACTGCAAGTATTGGTAAAGCCATTTTACAACCAAGTCCTTTAACACTAATTAGTTTTAAGAAAAATTCCTTCTCTTCTAAAGTTTTAAATCCATATAATAAGTGTGCATCTTCTTGAATTTGCTGATACACAAACACTTTATACTCATTTCCAATTTCAAAAGAATAAGGATTTGAAACATATATTAAATATCCAATCCCATTATTATCTACTACGATAGCATTGTTTTTAATATTTGTAATTATTCCTTTTATATAATCATACATCTTAACTCATCTCCATAACTTATTATATTATATAATACGTTTGTTCTACCGTCAAGCATACAAGCCTTTTAAATTTGTCATTAATAATAAATTTAACAAAAAAAGAACTATTTTACTAAATAGTCCATTTATTCATTTATATATGATTTATTCTAGTTAAATGGTTCAAGAGCATATAATTGTGAACCTCCTCTTGAATCATCAGGATCAATACTTTTTTCTCTCCATATTAAATCTGTAGAAATCCAATCATTGTTAAACACTTGAAGTGGATCATAAGAAATTGTTTTTCCTTTATTATAATTAAATAACACAATAGCATGATTCCAATTTATTGTTGCATACTTTCCATTTCCCATAGCTGCAAAAACAATCTTACCTTCATTCAATTCCTCATCTAACTGTTTTTTTGTCGTAATTGGAGTTGCTTTAATATTGTAATGTCTAGCTGCATATATAATTCCTAACCCACTAGTTCCACTAGTATATTTATTATATTCTTCAGTTTGATAATACAAATAATCAGCAACTTCTGTTGGAAGAACAACTCTCCCTAAAAGAGCTTGAAACGCCATTGCCATACTAGTAGGAGCACAACCACTTCCACCTAAAGTACTCCTTCCATACCTTATATTCGCCCATCTTGTATCTTTTTGATTATAATACGCTGGAACATATTGTATTTTTACTATTACACCATTATTGTCAAAAGCATAGTCATTACCATCAATTTTTATAATTGTATTAACAATCTTTTTTCCTGTTTCTCTATCGTAATAATACTTCTTCCCATCAACAACTCTAAATCCCCTAAACATTTGATAAGTAGTTTCATCAAAATAGTACTCATTTCCATTTATATTTTGAATACCACTTAATAAAATTCCATTCTCATCTCCATAATAAGTTTTTCCCTTGTCAGTACAAAAACCTTTACATAGTTTAGCAGTATCCTTCATGAAATAGTAATTATTATTAGATATTTCCTTTAAACCCTGATAAGCATAATGATTTTGAAAAAAATAAGTTTCTCCATCAATAGTTTGCCACCCATCAGTTATTACAACACCTTTAGTATCCAAATAAAAAATATTTCCATTTAGATTTTGCCATCCATATTTCAATCGACCATCAACCGTACTCAAAAAATAAATCTTATCATTAATAGTTTTAAACCCTTTTACAATTTTATAATTTTCAAAATAGTACCTATTAGAATTAGTATCTAACCAACCACCTTCAAAAAATCCATCAATATTTTGATAATAAATAGAGTCGCCCGATTTAATAAATCCTTCTTTCAAATACCCCTTAGTAGTATCAAAGTAATATTTTTTTCCATTAATAACCTGTAACCCAAAAACTATAAAATTATCCCTAGTATAATATATCTTTCCATCTATTTTTTGAAAACCTTCTTCTACTGTTCCATTTTCCTTAAGATAAAAAACATTACCATTCAACTTTTGCCATCCTTGTTTTAAAGCAAAATTTGTATAACTAAAGAAATATCTTTTACCACCTATATCATAAAATCCTTGATAAGCATAATTATCTTCTCCAAAATAATAAGTTAAACTATTAACAGTTTTAAATCCATGGTAAACTGTTCCATTATTATTTAAATAAAATACTTTCCCATCTAAAACTTGTAATCCTTGTTTTAATGAACCATCTACATAACTAAAAAAGTATTCTTTCCCATCAATTTTATGAAATCCCTTTAATATATAATTATCTTTTACATAATACTCTTTTCCATCTATTTTTTGGAATCCTTCTTTTACTGTTCCATCTTTGTAAAGATAAAAGATATTACCATTAAGATTCTGCCATCCCTGCTTCAAAACAAAATTAACATAACTAAAGAAATATCTTTTACCATCAATATCGTGAAAACCTTGGTAAGCATAATTATCTTCTCCAAAATAATAAATTGAATTACCAACTAATTTAAAGCCATGATAAACTGTCCCATTTTTATTTAAATAAAATGCTTTCCCATCCAATACTTGTAATCCTTGCTTTAGTGAACCATCTACATAACTAAAAAAGTATTCTTTTCCATCTATTTTATGAAAACCTTTTAAAACACAATTGTCCTTTACATAATACTCTTTTCCATCTATTTTTTGGAATCCTTGCTTTATTGTTCCATCTTCGTAAGCATAAAAAATATTTCCATTTAAATTCTGCCAACCTTGTTTTAAAGTTCCATTTATATAACTAAAAAAATATCTTTTCCCATCAATATCATGAAAACCTGTAAGCTTTACCCCATTCTCATAATAACAAACATCTTTACCTACCTTAATCCAGCCATCATTTAGTCCATAAACTTTATATGGTACTAACATTATATTAAATATGATTATAAAGTATATTATTTTTTTTAAAACTCTCTTCATTTTCAGTTACTCCTATTTTACTATTACAAAAATATTTTATCACATAATAATAGTGTTTAAAAGTATTACTAATCATTTCCCTACCAATAATTTATAATTCTAATTTCTTAATATGACTTCCATTATCTTCTTTTAAAAAGTTCCCAATAATATCTTTATTCCCAACTAAGACGTTTAACCAATACTCGTTTTTTGTAAAATCACTAATAATTACTTTACTCTTTGGCATAGATGCATGCAAAAACTTCCTATCTCCAAGATAAATACCACAGTGTCCTGGATACTTATTATTTACAGTCGGCATTTTATCTCTTAGTGATTGTCTATGAAAGAAAAGAACATCTCCTTTTCTAATATGTTTTAACTTTCCTGTTATAATTCCTTCATCAAATACTGTAAGTTTTCCATATTTACATGTCATTATCTTAGTTGTTGTCGATAAACCAAAGCCTGATTTATACAAATTTATATTAAAAATCTCGTTATATATGTACCAAACAAGTCCAGCACAATCAAATGAATCTCTACCATTCATTCCATGCTCATATAACTTTCCATACTGTAACAATGCAAATTCAATTACAATTTTTCTAAATTCAATCTCACTTATATTTGCTTTTAATCCCTCCAATAAATATCAAATAAAAAATAGTCTCATGACTATTTTTTTAATTTTCTTTTTATAAAGTTGATAGCTTGCTCAATACGGTCTCTTATACCTGGAACCATCCACGAAAACATAAAGGCAATTAACCAGATACAGTTAAAATAATCACCATTAGAAATAGACTTAACTGCATAAATAACTAACGAAATAAGTACTGCCAACATTATAAGTAAAACAAAAATATTAATAAGATTATTTTTATCATTCATATTATAATAATTAATCTCTTTTCTTTTTAATATCACATCTGCTTTCGCAACAAATCTTTCGTACCTCTCCATTATCTCTTCTGCAGTTAAAGTATCTAAAGCTTTATATTCTTCTCCACGCATCATAATGCTACCATCTTTTGTTAAATAAACATCTATTGTCTTAAAATTTTCAAGCGGTAAATTAACAGAAAACTCTTCTCCTAAAATCTTAAGTATCTTATTTCGACACTTAATAGAAATAAAAGTAGATTCATTAATATATACTTTTATTTCTTTATTAATTTTTTTTAGTAATTCGTCTTTTTCCATTATTTTCACCCTATTATTCTAATCTTCTTTTAAATTATAATAAACATCTTGTACATCATCTAAATCTTCTAATGTATCAACTAATTTCATTACTTTTTCTATTCCTTCTTCATCCAATGAAACTTCCATATTTGGAATATAAGTCAATTCACATTCTAAGAACTCTTTAACATCTACTGCTTCAAGCGCATCTCTTACAGCAGTAAAAGTACTTGCATCAGTTGTTATTACATATGTATTTTCTTGTTTTTCAAAATCAAGAGCTCCTGCATCTAAAGCTGTCATCATCATTGTATCTTCATCGTATTCTCCTGGTATAACAATAGAACCACGTCTTTCAAACATATAACTAACTGATCCATCTGTACCTAAATTACCACCAGCTTTAGTAAATGATGATCTAACTTGTGAAGCTGTTCTATTACGATTATCTGTTAAACAATCAACCATAAAGGCAACTCCACCATGACCATATCCTTCATAACGAACATTTTCATAATTTGCTCCATCACTAGCTCCACTAGCTTTATCAATTGCTTTTTGTATATTATCTTTAGGCATATTTTGAGCTTTCGCCTTATCTACTGCCATTCTAAGTGCTGCATTTTGACTCGGATCAGGACTTCCTCCTTTAGCCGCAACCATAATCTCTTTTGCCAATTTTTGGAAAACCTTACCACGTGCAGCATCTAATAAGCCTTTCTTTCTATGAATTGTAGCCCACTTTGAATGTCCACTCATTCTAATACCTCCTCTATTTCTCATTTATAATAACACATTTTTTTATAGTTTAAAAGATATTTGTGCTATAATTTAAAAGAGTGGTGATTATATGTATCTAAAAATCAAAAACAAAAAAATTGAAATCAAAGAATGTATAAAGTTTAGTGATAGATTTAAATCATTAAAATTTGTTCTTGAAAAAATTGACTATGGTTTAAAATTTCCCAATAAGAAAAAAGCCAGTACCTATTTTTTCTGTCAACGTATAGATATCTGTTTTACTGATAAAGATGATAAAATTCTTTACCTTTACGAAAATATTAAATCAGAAAAAAGAATTATTAAATTAAAAGCAAAAAACATTTATTATCTTCCTCTAGATACATGTAAAAACTTAAAAGTAGGAACAAAGTTAAATCTAAAAAAAGAAGTCAAAGAAGAATAACAACTTCAATATAACTTCTTTTTTTATGAATTAATTTTCTTTCGGTATATAGTCTTATCAACTATTCTTTTAACCCCTTGTTCACTAAAAGGTTTTTCAAGCATATCAACTATCTCATATGTAAACGCTTTATCTATTGTTTCTTTACTAGAATCACCTGAAATAATTGATACTGGCATTTTTGAAAGTAAACTGTTTTGACGCATAAATTCAAGTACTGCAAAACCATCCACCTTAGGCATATTCAAATCTAAAAGAATCGCTTCTATATAATCATTATCCATGTTAGCCTTAATAACTTTTATCGCTTCTTCTCCATCTTTAGCAATTCCAACATTATATTTATCATTAAATACTCTTTTTACAAAATTCCTGACTATATTAGAATCATCAACTACAAGAATTGTTTTTTTATCAAGTACATCATCAGCCTCTACTTCAACATTTTCTAAAGCTTCCTCAGCTTCTTCTCCATTCATATATTCTTGAATTAATATTATTGCTTTATTAGTTTCTTCTATCAATGAATTAATATGAGTTGTCACATAATATAAATCACCAGCTTTACTTTTAAGTTCATGCTCATAAGCTATATCTCCAAGTTTAGTAAACCCAAAATATCTCGCATCACTTTTCATTGAATGTGCGTAAATAGCATAGTTCTGCATATCTTTATTTTCCATAAATGTAATTAATTGCTTTATTTTTGTATGAATTCCAACTAAGAATTCCCCTATAGTTTCATTATATGTATTGATATCTCCAAATAATTCTAAACTTTTTTTAATATCAACCCCATTTTTTTCTAAAATCTTAATACTCTTCACACATACACACCTCTATTCTAAAAAAATTATATAACAAAAAAAAAGAAAAGACAATTGATTATCATTCACTTTCCTTTAAAAAATTACTCACTATTTCTATCATTATAAATAACAGGATAAGGATTATCATACTCTCTCATATGTTTAATCTTAACTTTTCCCATATTATTATCTTCTACTAATCTACCAGCAAAAGTAATCAAACTTCTTCTCCATTCTTCATCATCTTCAAAATAATCAAACTCATCTCCATGAGGACCACCTTCACAAAGAGCCACAATAAAATCAATATTATTCTTTGTTGAGACATCTACAATAATTTCTGCAGCTTTACAAGGCATTAGCCCAATCATTAAATCAATCCCTTTTACACTACATTTGTCATCGAAGTTTTTTCTCACAAGTTTTAAATTTTCATTACCTTCTTTAAAAACACTTATTCTAGGATCATAGACTGTGATTGTTCCACTATCTTGAATTTGAGAAATTCTCTCACCAAGTCGAGGTAATATTCCCCCACCTACTTCTAAAATATGTCTTTTTTCTAGACCAAATAAATCATTTATCATCTTTATAAAGCCCAAATATATATTCTTATTAACTTCAAGCATTCCTAATTCATCATATACTTCTCTAATTAAATCAGGTATCAAACCAAAAGTAAAAGTATTATTCTTAACATAATTCAATATATACTTTTCTTCATATTCATCAAATATTCCTGGAAATTTCTTTAAATACTCTGCTACAAGAAATTCTCTTGCCGATTGTATTTTATCCATAAAATCCTCCTCACAACAGTAAAGATATATTAACACAAAAAAAATATATGTGTAAAGATACTAGTTATTAAAATTACTTATACCTCTACACATATCAAAATAGGATAATGATCACTAGTATCTATACTTTTAATCACCTCATATTTTAAAACATTAAATTCAGAAGACAAAAATATATGATCAATCGCCATCTTCGATTTAGAATTTTTCAAAGTCTTCTCTCTAATATCAACTCTACAAATATTCTTATCATCCAGTATTTTGATAAATTCTTTAAAGACTCCATTATTAGTCTTCAAATTAAAATCTCCCATCAAAATAATTAGATTATCATCTTCCTCTATTAATTTAATTAATTTTTTTAGTTCCCTTTTCTTAACATTATCCATCATAAAATCTAGATGTGTATTATAAATACTAATTAACTTATCTTTATAAGAAATAACTACTTTAGTCACAACTCTCTTAAGGGGTGCTGGTAAAAATGGCAACTGATAAGTATCATAAGAAATAACTTTTTTATTAGTTATTACAGGAACTTTTTCATTAAACTTTTTTAAAAGAAAATGCAGAAAAAATCGATACCTTCCCAAAAAAGCATAACCTTGTAGTCGTAACTCTTTTTCTAAATCATAACTACATTTCGAAAAGACTTCCTGTAATCCTAAAATATCTATTTTATTTCTAGTCAGATAATCAATAATTTTCTCAGCTTTTGAACTATCATAACTTGAAAAATTATTTTGAATATTAAATGTGCTTATCTTTAACATTTTAATCCTTAAAGTCAAAGTAAAAATCACATATTCTTACTTGATCACCCTCTTGGGCTCCCATTTCAATTAGTTTATCATCAATTCCCATTCGACGAAGTTTTTTTGCAAATCGATACACTGCCTCATCTGAAGAAAACTTAGTCATCTTAAATATTCTCTCTACTTCAGAACCACTAATTGCCCATAAACCATCTTCTTCTTTTGTAATAGTAAATGGTTCTTCCTTCTTAAATTTATAAAGAACATGACTTTCTATTTGACTCTCATCATAAAGTGGATTTATTGGTATCTCATCAAGCAAATCAGCCAATCTATCAACTACTGCTTGCAAACCATTATTAGTTACAGCACTAACTTCAAACACTTCACAATCAACATGTTTTTTAAATTCTTCTAAATTTTCACGTGACCCTTCAATATCCATCTTATTAGCCACAACAATCATTGGCTTTTTCATTAATTTTTCATTGAAAGCCTCTAATTCTTTATTTATTAAAATAAAATCTTCATATGGATTACGCATTTCACTACCACTCATATCAACAACATGGCAAATAACACGAGTTCTTTCAATATGACGTAAGAACTTATCTCCTAAACCTTCTCCTTCACTTGCACCCTCAATTAATCCAGGTAAATCTGCCATTACATAACTTCTTCCATCACTAGCTTTAACAACCCCTAAATTAGGGTTTAAAGTTGTAAAATGATAAGCTGCAATTTTAGGTTTAGATTTTGAAACACAAGAAATAATTGTACTTTTTCCAACACTTGGAAGTCCAACTAACCCAACATCTGCCAATAATTTGACTTCGATTTTTAAATTTTTCTTTTCTCCTTCTTCACCGTTTTCTGAATAGTCAGGAGCTGTATTAGTTTGAGTTTTAAATGCTGTATTTCCTCGGCCACCACGACCACCTTTCGCAATAACTTCTTCTTGATTCTTCTTTGACAAATCAGCAATAACTAGTCCCGTATCTAAGTCAGTAACCACTGTACCTTGTGGAACTTTAACAATCAAAGGAGAAGCACCTTTTCCATGTTGATTCTTTCCTCGCCCATTTTCTCCTTTTTGTCCCTTTAATATTTTTTGATACCTTAAATCAAGCAAGGTATGAAGACCTTCATCTACTTTAAAAATAATATCTCCACCATGACCACCATTTCCACCATAAGGTCCACCCATAGAAATATATTTTTCACGTCTAAAAGCTGTACAACCATCTCCACCATTACCAGCTTCAACTCTAATCTCAACTTCATCTACAAACATTTTAGCATCCCCTCTCTAAAGTTAATTAATTATATCAAATTCTTATCTTAATGTCTAGATTCATAACGTTCATTAAGACATTTTACTAATTGCTTTTGCCTATCTTTATCACAAAGATATTCTGAATCCATATCATTACAAATAGCTTCTTGTATATTATTTAAATAAAAATCAAACTCTCTTAAGTTTTTTCTTCCAAATAATCTTTCAAAATCCTTGAAATTGTTCCCAACAGCAATCCTATTAAGTACTTCCAAATGCTCATCAAAAAAACCTTCTGTGTATTGAAAAAGCTTTTCATAAACATTAAAAACACCATCATAAAAATCATTATTAGAAAATAAAGGTTTATTACTCATTTTTTCTTTATCTCTAATCGCATTTTTCTCTGTTCTAATCTCATTCATTGAACAATATCTTCCATTTTCAAAACACTGAAAACCAGCATACTCATCACTCATCTCAATGACATGTCTATTTTCATGAAAAAACATTCCATCTAAATTCCCCCGACAAACATTTGCAAGTAATGGAAAATGACAAATTCTTAATTTTTCTTTTCTATCAGTATCAATCAAATTACTAGAACCACTAGTACAATAAAATAACAATTCCGTCAAATCTATATCTGATATCAAAAGTCTCTTTTCTTCAAATATTCGCCTTTTTATTCTCTTCGCCCACTTAGTATTCTTCACTAAATGATAATTAGTTTCAAAAGCAAAATCATCACGTAACTCTAACAACCATTCAATTGTCTTAGCATTTGTCAAACATTTAATATTTAATCTAGCACATTCCCTTTTATATTCTTCTTGACGTTTTATTATATCTTCCTTCACTTCAACAGAAATACACTCATCACCTAAAGCAATCTGATTATCCAAAGAATAAGCTTCTATATCTAAAGAAAATAACTCATCAATAAACCTTCCATAAACTCCAAAAACATTAGCCAAAATAGTATAATACTTTTGATTAATTTTTTCATCAATCATCGTTTTTTTATTAAAAAAGTCTCTGCATTCTAAAAAAGCCAAATCCGCTTCTTTAGAATATCCTAAACGATTCTTATGTTCTTCAAAAAAATTCACTTCATCAACAGGTAATGAATCAAAAATATAGATTGTTTTCTTAATTCTTTCCTTAATTAACTTAGAATATTTTTCTCCATAATCCTCAATATATAAAGCCTTAAGACTATTCATATAATCTTTTAATGCTTCATTAGGATTCATAATATTATCGTAATTAGTAATTATTTTTTTCAACCGTAACCACATCCTCATTAAACAAAAAAGAGCCCTTGGCTCTCTTATTATTCTCCTACTGGATAAACTGAAGCTTGTTTTTTATCTCTTCCTAAGCGTTCAAATTTAACAATTCCGTCAACTGTAGAATAAATAGTATCATCGTTACCACGACGAGTATTTGTTCCAGGGAAAATTTTAGTTCCTCTTTGACGATATATAATAGAACCAGCTGTTACAAATTCACCATCAGCTGCTTTAGCTCCAAGTCTACGTCCTGCAGAATCACGACCATTAGATGTTGAACCTTGCCCTTTATGATGAGCAAATAATTGTATATCTAATTTTAAAAACTTCATAATTCTCCTCCTTACTTTACTTCAATATTTTCTGGATAGTTTCCTTCCAATTCTCTTAAAAGACTTATCATGTTATTAATTAGTATTTGAGTTGTCTGATCAGTACTCTTAATATCAATACTCATCCCCTTCTTACTAACTAAATAACTTAAACTTCCCTTATCTAGTGCAAGTATTCCATTAACTGTAGTCGTAACTATACTACTACAAGCACTACATACAATATCTCTACCATAATCATCATACATTGCATGGCCAAGTATTGTAATCTTTCTATATTTAGAATTTTCCTTTTTAATCTTTACACTAATCATACAAATTAACCAATTTTAGTAATTTTAATTTTTGTATAAGGTTGTCTGTGTCCTTGTTTTTTACGGTTAGATCTATCTTTACTCTTATATTTGAAAACTTTAATTTTCTTATTCTTACCATTCTTGATAACTTCACCTTGAACAGTAACACCAGTAAGATAAGGATTACCTATTTTACTATCAAGCATTAATACTTGATCAAAGTTAACTACATCACCAGCTTCGCAATCTAATTTTTCAACATAGATTTCAGAACCTTCAGCAACATAGTATTGCTTTCCACCAACTTTAATTACAGCGTTCATTTAATATACCTCCTTCTTTTAAACTTAAGACTCGCTCTTAAGGCACAATTTCTTGTTTTAACCTTTTCAATGCGGTTTGAGCATGAGGCGTCAAACATCTAGATTATAGCACATACAAAATACAATGTCAAACTTCATCCTTATTTTTTCACATATGTTAAAACCATATTATCTGATTCTCGACCATCAGCCTGCTCAACACCAGGAATAAAATCATAATTATAATTATCATAATTATTAACTAAAGGAATCAAAATACCAGAATTTTTCTCAACATCTAGCATAATCTTCCCAATAATACCTGCAAATTCAGACTCGTTATATGGAATCCCAAAAGAGTCTTTAAATGCTGCAGTTCCTACTTCATAACCATATCCAGCTTGTATAGCTCCATTTTCAGTAAGCATACTACCAAGTGTTTGTGAAATAAAATTATTAACATCATCCACACTCTCTAATCCAGAAATATCTTTATTATATTGCAAAATGTTATCTAATATTATTACCTCATATTTATCTAAAAAGACGTTTGCTAAATCATTCAAAGATACAACCTTATAATTTATATCTGCACCATTCCACAATATATTCTTCAACTTTTTAAATGATTCTTCATTGTATAATGACACATATCTTTTTAAATACTCTGGATTAATTGGATGTTCAAATCTAAATAGATTACTAAGAATTAAGTCAGGACTATACAAATAATCATATAAAGGACTAAGTATTGAAGTAGTATCAGAATCCAAATAATTAACCAACTTATCATACATATCATTAGAAAGTAAATCAGAAATATCTTGCTTAGTAAATCTCTCCTTTTGTCCAACCCAAGTAAAATGCTTAATAAATTCATCATACTCAAAATGCATAATTCCCGCTTTAAAAAGTTCAAAATAAACTTTTTGTAACTCATTAATATCAAACATATCTACCCGTAAGTAACGCCTCAAATCCATGCGCGCCAGTACTCCCAACACTTAATACACTCTTTCTATCTTTATACAATGCCATCGTATCACGTACATTAGAAGTTGAAGCTATATAAATAGGACTACACTCTGTATATTTAGCTTGTTTTACCTCGTCAAATGCAGTAGCCAATTTAAACGCCTCAGCTCTGACTTTTTTCTTATCCATCAAAACTCCCCCTTCTTTATAAGATTTTTCTGCCTCAATTCACCAATAACTAAATTATACTCATCATCACTAAGATTAAGTTTACTAAACAAAGCCTCATATAAATCAGCTCCTTCATTAAGCAACCTAACAACTTTATTCATAGATATTAAGACTCCCGCAATATTATAAGATCTAAGTCCATTTCTATAACTAGATAATAAATCAATACTACTTCCTAAATTAACTTTATCCTTATAACCAACAATCGAAGGAATATAATTATCTAAATCACTATCTTTAATAAAAAAGTTACCATCTAAAACCTTTTCAAGTTCTGTAATATTAGAAACTTCCATTCCCATTGCTTTTAAAACTTCTAATCTTTTAATTTTATTACTATTAAGTAAAGTTAAATTATCTTCTAAAATATCTTCATATCCTAATTCAATCATTTTATCAATTCTTATTCTTAAATCATCAAACAAAACAAAACTATAATCACTAGCAGTCTTTATTCCTTTAATTAAATTATACTCTAAAAGAATATTTAAATTATTTTCTAAAATGTTAGAATCAGCCATTAATACATTCATACTATTTCTAAACAAGTAAGGATTAAGTCCAAAAGAATTAATAATCTTATAATTATTTTTAAATAATTCAAATTTACGAGAATTACTATAAAAAATATCACTATTCTCAAATAAAAACTCTTCGCTTAAAACTCCCATATCATTATAACTTTTTACATTAATAACTGTATCTAGACTACCATTAATTAAGATTTTAACTGCTTCAATATTATCAATTGAAAATTTACTCAAAATTTCCATTATTTTAGAAATATCTTCTAAGCTATTATGCCTAATTAATTCAAATATTTGGTCATCAATACTTATACCATACTCACTTAATAAAACTTGATATTCTACTTTTGTATTCTTACTAAGTACTTTATATTCACTTTCTAGGCTACTATATTCTTTCATATTATGACTATAAATAGCTTTCAATATATCACATCTTAATTCTTCACTCTTAACTGTCTTAATAATTTCTCTTGCATTAGTAATCTCTCTACATTTATAAGCATTTATAAGTAAATTTTCCGCTACATTAATTCCATTAAGTTCTCTCTTTTGATTTCTCTCATATCTAGCTTTATTAGCATCTATCTCACAAACAAAATGACTTATTTTATTAAATTCCTCAAATAATGTATTAACGTAAATGTAAGATTTAAGTCTAGAGTTAAGTTCAGCTGCCTTATCCTTAGCTTTCATATAATAGTCATTTTCATAGAGATATTCATCTAAATCAGCTGCCACATCTTCCATCACCATTCTAGCCTTAACAAAACTCATAATCTCTAAAACTGTCGTATACTCTAAAGCTAAAAACTTTAAAAATTCTGAAATAGCTAATCCATTTATATCATTTTCTTTTTTTAGTTTCTTTACTACTTTTTTCAAATTTCCATCTTTTGGATAAATACTTTTAAGTAACGATTCACTCTTTCTTGAATTACATCCTTCCAAATACTCTACAATATTATCAATTACCCCATCACTATAAAAAGTAATACACATATTCATAAAGTATCCCAAGGTTTCTTCATCTAAACTCCAAACATATTGAAAAAATTTATCAATCTGTGCTGAACACTCCTCAATAGTCTTCTTAGTGTCTGTCTTTAAAAAATATAAACATTTAAGCATCCCATTAATATCTATCTTCAAAAAATCAGCTGCCTTAGAAAACTTATTATTAGAAGCATACTCTTTCAAGAAATCATAACCATCTGGCATTACATAGGGCTTATTTAACTCATCTTTTTTTACTCTAATAAGTTCTAATATCTCTTCTTTAGTCATTCAAACCACCCTTTTTATAACTTTTACTCTTTTCATTGTTAACCAATAAATTAAATAATTCTTCCACAAAAAAATCATTATTTTCCATAAACTCTGATGAAGTAAGTTTCGCTTTCAAAGAAGACTCAATTCCCTTATATTCCCAAATTCTACTTTTCAAAAATTCTTGATATTCTTTATTATTATCTGTCTTTTTAACAAACGCTGTGATTAAAGCATATACATTTTTATCAAGTCTCGAAAATATAATTCTTACTTTTGTTCCTCTAACCTCAGATACTCCATTTAAATAATTATTTTTAGAAAATCTTTTAACTCCTTTAAAAGTTCCATCAATTATAGAATTTACAAGTTCCAAAAATTTAGGATAAAACTCTGATGGTATATGTTCAATATCATCAATAACTCTTACATTACCAGCTAAAGTAGGTACAAGAATAATCTTATTACGCACAGGCTCAATCATTTCAACTTCAGAATCTTTTACCGTTAAAACCTCTTCAAGCATCTGTTTTTTATTTTCAATTTTCCTTACCTCTTTTTTAAATTCTTCTAACTCCTCTAAAGAAATCAAATCCTTCTCTTCATTAATAAATTCATAAATTTCCTTTATTTCTCTCACAGCCTCTGCTTGAAATCTAATTAAAATATTCCTAAAATAATAATTTTTCCTCGATGGTAATACTTCAAGCAAATCTTCTTTAGAAAAATCTACTCTAAGCATATTATACCCTTCCAAGAAATACGCAACTTCATCTTCAAATTCTTCTGTATCTATTTCTTCTTCGAATACTTCTTCACAGTTAGTAGAAATATTTTCTTCCAAATCAATACTTTCTCCAACACAATTAGACTTAAGTTTCTTGATTTGATTTCTAATGTCACTAGCTGTCTTATTATTTTTTTCAATTACCAATAATAATTCACTAGACTTATCATTAGTATTAATCTCACTAAAAACCATCATGCACTCCCCCTATAAACGCCGCTTATTATACCATAAATTATTCTTTTATGCAATTATTAATAAAACATGTTACACTATTAAAAAACAAATAAAAAAAGAGGTACTAAAATGAATACAATCGATAATTATTACTTAGGATTTATTCAATTAAATCCATTCGTTTATAGAAGAGACATAGCCACAAGAATGATTGGAGAAATTAATTATGATCCATTCTGTGAAGAAGATGAAATAATTGGATTAGTCCAAGGAAAAGTAGTTTTATGTAGAAAAGAAGGAGATGTATTTTATGATGAATATTCATCTCGATATAAAAATGAAATAAAATTAAAATTAGGAGAAACTGAAAAACACGGAATTAAATTAACTTACGTAAAAAAGTTTACAGATGTCTACCAAGAAGAACCACCTACTTTAATAAAAGAAGAAGTAGAAGAAAATTATGCTGAAATGTATGATTTACTTTTCGAACATGAATATTATATTGCTTACTCCAAACTAGACAAAACTTATGTACCTGTAATCATTAATGATGAAAAAATGCTAGAAGTACGTGAAGAATACTTTGACATTTTCTATCGTCAGCCAGTAAATCCAAAAGAAAACAAAAAGAAATAACTGTAATTAAAATTACAGTTATTTTACTTTACTTAACTCTAAAATTATTTTCTTCATTGAGAGTGCAATTTTTTTAGAACTTCTTTCTAAAAATTCTTCATAAGTAATAACATTGTTGTTATTAGGAACATCAGAAATACTTCGAAGGATTAAGAAAGGTACTCCACACAAATAACATACTTGTGCAATACTAGCTCCTTCCATTTCTACACATAATGCCTGAAATTTTTTATTTATTTTATAACTCATCCCACCATCAGTACAAAATATATCTCCTGATGCAATTATTCCACTAACTGCATCTATATTCTTTATAGCCAAATCCACTAAAAATTCTGAAGAATCAATATATACTCCTACCTTAGGAATATATCCTTTCTCGTGATTAAATGCTGTAATATCAAAATCATGTTGCACAAGTCTTTTTCCAATGACAACATCACCAACATTTAAGTTCTCTGCTATCCCTCCTGCTACCCCAACATTAAAGACATAGTCAACATCCATCTTATCAATCATTATTTGTGCAGTACGTGCAGCATTAACTTTACCAACCCCACTCTCAACTAAAATACATTCAACTCCACTCAAATTTCCTTTATAAAAAGTTAAATCAAAAACTTTTTCTTCATCACTAATTTCAATTTCCTTTTTCAATTCAATCAATTCTTCGTCCATTGCAAAAATAATTCCAATTCGCATAATCTCACATCCTTTAATCCTTCAATTCAAATTTAATATATTTAGTAAAAACGTCATGCATTAAAAACTCTATAACATCATTATTTAAATTCTTTACAATAATATAATTCTCACAATTAGGATAAATTATATAAATATTGTGTCCTTCTACAAGTTCTCTTTCACTCTCAAACAAACATTTAAAAATATAAGTGAAAATGTCTTTTTCTAATAAAGAATCTAAATTATAGCTAACTTCTAAAGTACACGCAAAAGGAATAAACAAAATAATATTTTCATATTTCTCAGCTTTCCTAATTCTAGAAATCATTTCTTTATAAAATATTGAATTAACAAGCCTTTCTTTATTATTTTCACTAATTGCTATATAAATTTCATTTATCTCTCGTTGTAATTCATTAATAAATGTATATAAATTATCTTTATTAATTGCCAAAGCCTGACATTGCCTTTCATAAAACAAAATCTTCGCATCATAAAATATTCCTTTATCAGATACAAAATCACTTTCCCTATGAGATTGATTCTCTATATAACTATATCTTTCTGGAAAGACGATTTCTGAGAAATTCAACAAATCTAAAATAATTGGCTCATAAACTTTTTTCCTTAGTAACTCTTTATAAGAATCATATATTATACAATCAAATTCTAATTGTTTTTTCATCACTTCTTCACCAAATTAATTTTATCACATAAACAAAGAAGATAATATTAGTAAACTTATTTTAAATACTTTTTTACATAACTAGAATTTTTCTTTACAAACTCACTTAATTTATCTTGTTCATTCAAATGTTCAATTATTTCATCTACATTATTCTCAACATAACGCAAATCTTTTTCACTAAAAGAAGCTTCCCCATTCTGATTAAGTAAAAAAGCCAAGTTTATTAAAGATACGAATCTTCTAAGTGGCGTAACAGAATGTGTATAATAGTGTTCTCCATCTCTACGAATATACTTACCATCATTCCTATAAATCGCAAAATCAGCTTCATAACCAACATAATAATTTACTAATATTGAAGCAAAAGAAAATAAATCATTAATTTGTTTAACATTCATCTCTTTCGAATAAAGATTCAAGGTATTACCTAATACTTTTTCTACCATTTCTTTATAAAGTAATAAGTCACGTTGCACTCTACTACTATTACTGATAGAAACATTAAATAATTCATTTGCCCTATTATAATTAAGTCTATCTGTTACCTTTACCTTTTTCCTAGAAACATATGTAGAATTTATTAATCCATCATTAAGAATAATAAATTTAAAATCAATCACACTTCTCAATTTATTTTGTTTTAATGAAAGATAATCAGAATCTAATGTTGTTGGTAATATATCCAAATGAATATCCTTCATCTTTCCATGATTCTTTATTGAAATAGAAGTTCCTCTCTTATAAGCATTTATACATAAATCACGATTATCTCTAAGAAAAGTAGCAACATCTGTAACATAAACATCAAATATATAATAATCCCTTTCTTTTTTTATACTAAAAGCTCCATCTAAAGCAACCGCATCATATGAATCAATCGTTATAACTCTATCCTTAACTACTTCCAAACACTCATCAGTTCTCTTTAAAGAAGAATAATTAAAGGAAAATTCTTCTTGATTTAAATTTATTTTACCTTCTTCTAAATCCTTTTTAATTCTTCTATCATTTTTATCTAATTTATCTATCTTCTTTCTAAATTCTAAAAATTTTCTTTTAAATGCTTCTTTCTTGTTATCGCTAATTGCCTGATAAACCACCTTTTCATTTACTTCTACCCATGAAAGAGTTCTTTTTAATATTTCAAAAGTCTCATCCAACATGTAAATATCCGTTTTTTTATCTATTTTATCTATCTTACCAATTAACACATTAGAAAATGTTTTCTCTTTCTCTAACTCTTCTATAAACTCTTTAATCAATACTAAAACAATACTCTTATCATCAATCAAAGAAATATCAGCCTTAATTCCATTCAAACTATTTTTTTTCTCTTTTTCAAGAGCTTCTTTTGAATTAATTACTAATTCATTAATCCTCTTAAAAAGTTTTTTTATTTGTCCTGTATTACTAGAATCCCATAACTTTCTATTCAACTCATCAACAAACTTATCTAATTCCCGCATTTCAACTTCACTACACCAATTTTCACTTTCAAGTCTATGATACAAATATTTGTTAATCTCCTTAAATGGTATTTTTTTAAGTCCGCCTTTAGTTCTATGACAAACATCAATCAATTCTGGGATATTCAAACCGTCTATTTTCATAATTTACCATCCCTCTCATTTAACTTTTTTCTACTTAAAACTAACAACTAATTATTTTCACCTATTTTATCATAGTACTAAAAAAAAGAAAACATTAAATCTGTTTTCTCAATTTCAAAATTAATTCATCTATTCCTAAAACTAAATCATCATAAGTCTTATCAAAATTACCACTATACCATGGATCAGCAATATCTCTATCAAGTAACATGGAAATCTTCCCTTCTTCATCATCGAATATACAACAAGCATTTCTAACATTAGATTTTTCCATACAAATAAAATAATCAAACATTGAATAATCAGACTTTTCTAATCTAGTTGCCCGATGCTTTGAATAAACAATTCCCTCTTGATTCAACTTTTCCTTAGCTAATGGATACATATCATTACCATCCTCTTCATAAGAAGTAGCTCTAGACTCAACCAAAAAGTAATCACTAAGTCCCAATCTTTTAATTTTATCTTTCATAATAAATTCTGCCATTGGACTTCTACAAATATTACCTAAACAAACAAAACAAATCTTAATCATCAAGAACCTCCCGATATTTTTCATCTAAAATTGAATACAAGTAACATTTAACTTTCTTACCACTTTTCTCCTTAATATATTTTCTGTACCCATTCAATTGCTTATCATAATTAACATCATCAATGTTTTTTAACTTATAATCAATTATTGTCATACAATTAGTATCTTCAATTAATAAGTCAATTATTCCATGCGAAATAACATTATTTTCTTTATAAACAAATTCATACTCTTTATACATTTTTAAAGAAAGCTTATCCCTCATCAAATCACTATCTAAAAAAGCAATTATTTTATCCTTTATTTTAGAATCAACTCCAATTAAAGTACTCAAATCATTAAAATTCATTTGTTCTAAAACCTCATGAACCCTAGTACCAAAATTCATAAGCTGTTGTTCTTCTCTAGTAATTAAATGCAACGTATCCTTAGAAAAATGGGACTCTTCTATTTCTTTTGTTTCAATATCTAGCTCCCTAACTTCTAATAAATCCTTATCTAAAGAAATATCTTCATTAGAAGAAGCAGAATTATTCAAATAATCTTTAGTCGCAATAACTTCACTTTTTATTACATAAGGCAACAATGTACTATAAATACTTTTCATAATTGACAGAAAAGAATTATATTTTTCTCTTTCATATAATGGAACAATATCCAAAACTTCACTTTCTTCTTCTACCTCTGGCATAACAATAATCATCTTTTCTTTAGCTCTAGTAACTGCCACATATAAGAGTCTTATCTTTTCTGATATTTCTTCTTTTTTAGTATTTATTTTTAAAAGTGTTTTCAAAATAGTCTCTTTATAATATTCATTAACATAAGGTAATATTAATCCATATTTATTATCGTAAATTATCTTTTCTTTTAATTCACTTGTATTAAATTTTCCCGAAAAACCAGCAAAATAACAAATAGGAAATTCTAATCCTTTAGATTTATGAATAGTCATAATCTTACAACTATTACTACTACCACTATTAACATTAAATTTCAAATCATAATCATCTTCAAATATTCCATTCAAATAATCAACAAAGTCATAAATAGTTTTCCCTGTCTCTTCATAATTCTTAATTAAATTATAGAAATACTCACATCTAACTCTAAATGATTTTACATTACCAATAGTAATTAATTTCTCTTCATAATTAAATTCATCTAAAACAAGTCTTAAAAAAGCAGACCCACTCATATAATCCATACTACCTATTATTGTCATACATTTCTGATATAAATCTGATTTATTAAAATTATTATTTATAAAATAGCCATGTATTTCCTCATCACTTATCTTATACAAAAAACTACGACTAATAGAAGTAAATGTATATTTAAATTCTGTATCAAATCTTTTTTCTTTAATACATATTAACAATCTAAGTATATTTTTTAAAACTAAAACATCATCATCTTTTCTCAATGATTCATCTTTTAAAATCGCTAGTGGAATATGTAAATATTCAAATATCTTTTTATATAAATTAAAATTTCTACTTTTATCAAGTAAAACTACAAAGTCTTTATATTCAATATCACGTAGAACAAGCTCATCCTTATCAAATACTTGAAACTTTTCTTCCATCTTTTTTATAATATCATATCCAATTATAAAAGCTTCTTCTTCATCTTTTGTAATATTACCAAGTTCATCTTTATTATAAGTAATTACATCTAAATCATAATTTTGCTCTGTTAATCCCTCATTAATGTAAGTTTCATTTCCAAAAACCATTCTATGACTAGCCTTATAATCAGCTCCACCAATATCATCATCCATAAATAAATCAAATAATAAATTAATGTTCGCAAGCACCTCACGTCTAGATCTAAAATTTTTAAGTAAATCTATTTTTATCCCTAAATCAGTATCACGATAAGTATCATATTTATTTTTAAAGATATATGGGTTTGCATTTCTAAATCTATAAATTGATTGTTTTATATCACCAACCATATAAACATTATTATTAGAAATCAAAGAAATAAATTTTTCTTGAGTATCACTAGTATCTTGATACTCATCTACTAATATTTCATTAAAACTATTAGTAAGTTCTTCTCGAATATCTGGATTATCGTCTACAACTTTAATAGCCATTCTAGCAATGTCAGTAAAATTATAGACTTCTTCTTGAGCTTTCCAGCTCTCTAATCTTTTGTCAAACTCTTTTAGCATAGCAATAATAACCTCAGCACTACTTTTAGTATCTAAGATTTCTTTTTTTATTGCTTGAACATCTTCATAACGACAAAGTTCTTTAATTTCTTTAGCAATATCAAAAATCGTTGTCTTAATCTTCTTACCTTCTTCATCACTACCACGAGGTGCAATTACACTTTTATAGTCAAGTCCTTTCCTAAACTCATCATAATTAGTAGCTTTCAATAACTTCAAAAGACTATCTTCTACCTTGGCAACAAAATCACCATCAAAATAATCATTTAAATCAATTATTAACTTCTTAATAATTTTCTGCTTGGCAAGTAAAATATTAACATATTCAGAAACAAAAGCATCAATTCTTTTATCATTCATTTCAAATTCAAAAAAATTATCCAAATACTTCTCTTTATCATATTTAAGTTCTATTTTCTTATAAACATTTAATATATAATTTTTTAATTCTTTATCATCTTTAAGACAAAAATCATTAATTAACTTTAGAAAATCTCCCTTAGGAACTAAATAATTCTCATCAAAAATCTGATCAAGTATTTCCCTTTTTTTCATATCGATTACTACTTCATCACTAATCTTTATATTATTAGTTACATTAAGTCTAGTATGATATTTTTTAACCATTGCTAAAGAAAAGGAATCAAAAGTAGTAATATAAGCACCATCTATTAAATTAGCTTCTTCTTCAAGTCCTGGTGTCTTATTAATAGTCTTTCTAATTCTCTCTTTCATCTCAGCTGCAGCTGCATTAGTAAACGTTAAAACCAACAATTCATTAACGTGTACACCTGCTTTCAATTTCCTTTGAACTCGCGCTGTTAATACTGCTGTCTTTCCACTACCAGCTCCTGCCGAAACAATAATATTTTTACCTTCTAAATCAATCGCCTGTTGCTGCTCTTCAGTCCATGCCATTAAATATCACCTCCTAAAAAACTTAAATCTTTAACCTTATCTAAATATGTAATATCAGCTTCTCTCATATAACATAAATCCTTAAATGAACAGAATTGACATGAAATATTAGTACCATCATAATTCTTAGGATTTATTTCAAAATCACTATTTAAAATATCATCACATCTATCTTCAATATGTTTCTTTGTATATTTAACTAAATCATACAAAGTATCATTAGACATAACTTTAGAATAATGACCAAAACCCTTTTCTTCGTTATATTTCATACTTTTAATATATTCACTCTCTTCATAAGTTGAATCAAATCTCGCAAGAATACTTGTATCATCAGTAGAATACCCATTAAGTAAATACTTATCTCTCTTTTCTTTCTCAACTTTCTCACTCCAAGTAGGATAATTAAATAAAATGTTTTGGTAATAAATACCCGTAAAAATAGGACTATTAAACAACTTAGAATAATGAACTAAATATAAATATACAGGTAATTGCATATGTAACCCATACTTCATAGGTTCTATATGAGTATCAATAAAACCAGTCTTATAATCAACAATTGAAAAATAAGTATCATCAATATTTTTAAAATACATAATCTTATCAATATATCCAATAAACTCCACGGCAATATTTTTATCCAAAGGAACAACTGCTTTGGCTTCAAACATCGCCTCATCATAGCCAGTTAGTAATTGTTGTTTCTTTAAAACAGCAATAAGTTCTAATAAATCTTTTTTTATTTTCACAAGTAATATTTTTTCTTTTAAAGATAAATTTCTTGTCTCCAAATATTTCTGATACTCTATTTCAAAATTAAAATCCTTTCTTTGAAATAAAGATAATATCTTATGATACATACTACCAATAAAGGCAGCAAAGGTATCAGTATATTCTTCCAATTTTAAAACATTCTTAATATAATATTTAAATTTACATTCATTATAACTATTTAGAGAAGTATAACTAATATGTAATGGAAAAGGAAGATTCTTTTGATATAAATCATTATTAATACCTGTATATAGGTTACTATAAGTTTTATAAGGGATTTTATAATGTGAATTTAATTCTTCTAAAAAAACATCTTTTTCACCAAATAAATTGAATTTATCTAATTTTTCTGCTAATCGTAACTCATTATAAATATTTGAAAATTTATATTGATCACAAAAAGCTTTATCTATATCTAAATTCAAGTCCCCAATTAAACTAGATTTATAAAAATTAGAAAAAGGACTAGATAACTTATAACTAAGATACAGATTCTTAATTCTACTAAGTAGATATACAACCACATCTTTTTCTCTTTTATTTATATAACTAGTCTTATACATTCCCACTTCTTCTTTAATAGAATCATCAATATAGTCTATATCCTTGGCCATCTTAGGCAAACTATCCTGATTAAATCCAATCACAAAAACATATTCATCATCGTTAAAGCTTTCTTTATAAATATCTTTAATGTTGACAGCATTATTACGTTTTTCTACACCCAAATAACTATTTTTAAGTTTATTTATTAAAATCCTTCTTGTAATTTCGTCATCCTCTAAATTGCTAATATCTGCAAGAACATTAATTAATTTTCGATTGATAGTACTCTTCTCTTTATTTTCTAAATCAATCTCTCCAGTTTTTAAATAGTCACTAACAACTTTAGTTGAATAAATCGAATCGCGAAAATCCAAATTAATTGGAATTTTATAATAAGAAAATAATCTATCAATTGTATATAAATAATCACTAGAAACATTACAAATAAAAATTTTGTTAATATCAATTCCCTTATCTAATAACTCAATAATCTTTAAACAAACATGATTAATTTCTTCTTCCATAGTATCACATTCTACTACTGAAAGCTTTAATTCACTAGTAGGAACCGTAACCTTAAAATTTAAAGCTTCTTCTTCATATTTATCTAAATCATAATAATTAACCACTTTAATCTCTTTATTACCTATATACTTCTTAAAATTAGGATTAAAAACAAGTAATTTATTCTCGATAAGTTCTAACTTTAATTCTTTCAAAAAATTAAGCTTCTCACTCTTATAATTTTTATTCTCATCAATAACAATTAAATTATTTAGATAAACCTTCGCAACATCTAAATTATAATTATACTTTTTTACTAAATAATATAAAGCTTCATCAGTATAACTAAAAAAATAATTATCAATAAATTCTTTTTTAGTCATGAACTTAATATTATAAAAAGTATCTTCATGGCACATTCTTTCTAAAATTCTATTCTTTTCCTCAGTTGGACAGATTATCAATACTTCATTATCCATAATTATCACCTTTGTTTATTATAACAGAAAAAGAGTGCAAAAACAAAAAAGAGAAAGTAAATTACCCTCTCTCATATCATTTATCAATACCAATATCATATTCACCAATAGCAGGATGAAAGAAAGCAACTGAAAACTTTCCATCTTCTCCATAAAATACATGAACATCTTCAGCATCTTTATAAGAAGCACCAGCCTCAATATCGTCTCCATAAAAATCTATTGCCGACTGAATAGCTGCATTTATTCTTTTTTGTGTAATATTCTCTTTTTTTATGAACTCTTCTTCTGTAATCATTTTCTTAGCTTTCAAATCATATATAAATATTTCTGGTGTAACCTTCTGAATTTCTCCAGTACAAAGATTTTTAACATCTCTCAAAACACAAACAGATATATATTTATCATCTATCCATCGCTTAATAAACGAAAATACATTCACAGAATGATTATAAACGTCTTTAACATTAGCACACTCATCTTTGTCAACATTAGATTTTTCAACCTGATCATAATACTTTTTTGTATTATTGTTTATTTGCTTTATAGCATCATTGACTTCTTTAATATCAACATCTAAATCTAACCAGTGAAAGTACTGAGGAGACTCAACTAAACACTCCTCAGTCTTCTTGCACATGTCTACCTTCTTAATATCAGTTATTTTAAATGATCTTTTTCTATTATTATGAGCAATAATGATTACACCCGATAAAACAAACAAAACACTCACAACAATAATTACCCACAACATAATCTTCTTCTTTTTAGTATCTTTCATTTCTAACAACCTTTCACACTTAGCAAAATCACTTAATCCTATCCTGGACAATCAGAATACTGACAAATAGAATTAGCTCTACTTTTATCTATACAGTTTGCATAAATATAACCTTCTGCATGTCCTGAAGAAGGAGAAACTCTAGATCCACCATCTCCACCAGTATAATGAATTTTCCATCTTTTCTGTCCTTTAGCTGTAACATAAAGTTTAGTAGATCCTGAACATGAACCTCCGCTACCCCAATAACTTGAAGGAACTTGCTGGTGACAAACTGTACCCATCCATTTTGTTGCATCTTCATCTTTATAAGTATTAGTTATTCCTCTACGACATGCAGTATACCATGGACAACCACTCCAATTAGTATCGCTACAACATTCTTTTGTCGTAAAACTTCCTCGATATACACCATCAGAATAGTTTCCAACTTTATCTTTAGCTCTAGTATAAACGTAGTAAGTGACTTTACACGAATTAGTTGAATGCGTTCTTGTTGTACTCCACTTACAAGTATTTACTTTGTTTGTTGTGGTAAAACAGTACTGAACTGTATCTACACCACTTGTAGCTTTATCATATTCGGCATGATTTTTGTTCGTAATCTTATCATGAAAAGTAGCTTTTGTAATTTTACCTAAAGAAACAGTTCCACCTTTTTGATAAGTAGGTGCCTTTTTATCATACTTAACACTCAATGTCTTTTGAGAACAAGTTGTCTCATTACCAGCTTTATCCGCTATAGTAAATCTAGAAACCGTAACAGCTCTTCTAGTAGTCGTCCACGTCCTTTCATAACCGCCTTCACCAGGTTTTGAGGCATTAGTAGTTGTATCGGGACATCCACTTCCACCTGTTTCATCCTTACACTTATAAAAGACCTTAACTCCCGCGTCTTTTTTCGTCCAAACAGTATTTTCTTTTTCTTGACAAGTTGGTTTCGTATGATCTATTTTTAGAGTCTTATTAGCAGGACATGTAGCCTTATTACCTGCATTATCCATTACAATACCTTCTCCTCCATCAGCACCAGGACCAACTTTTTGATTTAAGTTTTTTCCCTTAGGCAAAGAGAAAGTATGAGATATATTTCCAACACAACCACTACCATTATTTCCAGTTTCTTTACAGACACCCGTCACTGTAATATCTCCATCATCAATTCCAAACCAACCATTCTTAATTCCACAACCATCCTTACTACAAGTAGGAGCACTTGTTGTACAAGTTGGTGCTTCTGTATCAATCAAAACATTAATAGAATTGGAATCATTATTACAATTCCCTGCATAATCACAAGAATGTATAACTAAGTTATTATTCCCTTGAATACTCATATTTTTCAAAGTCTTAGAACTTATTTCAAATGAATCTCCCTTTAAAACTTGTTGATTCTTTCCATTAATTACTGTGATATAAAAATTTTCAAAGCCAGACAAAGAGACTTTTTTAATATTCTCATCATCTCTTTTAAGTGTGCTACTCAAAGTACCTTTTATATCACTATTAGACCACTGTCCTGGAATATAATCACCAGATTTAGAATCTGGAGTTGGTGTATCCAACTTTTTAAGTGTTAAACCAGTATTAATATTAACAGCTGGTGGTGCCACCTTATCTAACTTAGCACTGATTTTAACTTCAGTTACGTTGCCAGCTTTATCATAAGCACGTAAAGTACCATGTCTAATTCCATCTTCCTTGAACCATGCATAGATTGTTTTGCTGCTCTTTCCCAAGGACATATTACCATCACTTTTACTTTCTGGTCCAATTCCAACATTATTTTTTTCTACATCTTTAGATTCTGAAAGCGACGCATTTGTAAACCAATTATATCCTTTCAAATTAAGATTATCACTAAGTTCTATTGCATAAACAATTCCATTTGGATAATTTCCATTAAACCAACCATTTGTAGTACCACTATAATCTGTTTCCCTAATAACAAATGCATTCGTATCTTTAGAATTAGCAATCAGTCTAGAACTACCTGACCAACCACTAGAAGTACTACTGCTAGATTTCTTAAGAAGATTAGTATTATCAGCTGGTGTTCCTGATGCTGTAGCTTTATAAACACCATTTACTTTTATAGTTGGAGAACTATAATCAAGATTTACTCTAACCATACAACATCCTGGATCACCATATTTACATGTTTCAATGTTCGCATTTCCTGCATTATCTTTCACTGTTATCCATGCAAATTCTGCCTCAGGCTCTGACTTATTAGGCCAAGTTTTTGTATAATTAGTTCTTACACAACCACTTTGATTATCCGCATCATCATTACAAGTGACTCCAATAACACGCTGCGTCGTTCCATCTGTTATCCACTCACTATCACTTAGAGCTTCACCATTTATTAATTTTCCATTCTCATCCCTTAACTTTTCGCATATTGGTGGAGTAGTATCATCATATATAGCAGAATTTTCTTTTAATGAATCTATAGTTTTCTCCATAGTTCCACCAGCCTGGTTTACTACAGTTACCTTTACATTAAAATATGTACCTTTTGTAACATCAACATAATCTTTTAACTTCTCAGTTATTTCTATTTTTTCTTCCATGTTACCACTTAAAGTACCAGAATTGAAAACTTCTTTCAAATCTGAAGGGTCATATTTACCATTCTTATCTATATAGCTTGCTGATATAACATAATTATACCCATCAATAGCCAAAGCATCTCCAGTACTATTGACTCCACCATTCAATATAATCTCTACCTTTGCAATACTAACATTAGTAGCCGCTTCTGTTATTTTCTGATTTTTATCATCAGTAAAAGTCACTTCAATTGTAGGTTTTGGCACCTCTTCTTCATCAGGTCCTTCTTCTTTACCACAATAAATATAAGGTGTATATGTATATCCCGTCTTAGAATATTTATAAACTCTAACATAAGAGTTTTCCATACAACTTTCTCCAGCAGTATTGAAAATATCTGAAGTTATATAATTAGAACCCTTTAAATCTTTTAAAGAAATTCTTGAAACTTGCCCAATCGATTTTGGCAACTGGGATTTATTAGCCTGCAAATAACTTTCAGTAGCCATAGAAACAGTACGTTCATTCTGATTGTTTTTCTCATCCTTAGATTTAGAAATTAAACTACTAATACTTGCAATAGACATTACCGCAATAACTCCTAAAATCACGATAACAGACAGTAATTCTACCAATGTAAATCCTTTTCTGTTTTTCTTAATAACACTCCAAAAATTCCTTTTTTTCATCTATTATCACCACTCTACAAATACTCTACTTTATAAAAATATTATACAACAAGAATATTAATAAAGCAATCAATAAGAAAAAAAAAGAAGCAAATACTACTGCATTGCTTCTAAGTCAATATAATTAAGCCTTTTCACTATTTTTTCTAACAGTTCCTGTATAATAAGCATTAGCTTCTTTAACATAAAAAGATACATAAATATCACCATCAGTTCCATATAATAAAACTAAATCATCATATTTTTCTTCTAATTTTATTCCTTCTGGTACATCATCTTTTATTATTTTTACCGTCTTTTTTATTGCTTCATACACTTCATCATCTGTTATTTTTTCTTTTTTCTTAAATTCATCTTGACTTATTATTTTCTTTGAATTTTTATCATATATATAAGTCTCTTCTTGTTTAGCTTCCAAATTTTCTTCACATAAATCATATATAATACGTTTAACAGAAACACTTACATATTTACTATTCTCATAATTAGTATAATTTGAAACAACTCTTTTACTATGATTATACATATCTTTAACTTTTGAACAATTATCAGATTTAGTATCAGACTTCTTAACCATTTCATAATACTTTTCTGTATCATTATTTATTTTAGAAATTTTTTCTTCTAAAACATCGTATTTCTTATCAAGAACAAGTTTATCGTAATAATCTATATTCCAAATATCACATTCCTCTTCTACTTTACAATTTTCAATAGATTTTCTTTCAGTTTCTGGATAATCAAAAAATTGCTTGCTAGTATTATTTCTACTAAAAATAAATATTAAGATTCCTGCTAATATTACAAGAAATACTAATGAGATAATTATTATTTTATTTTTCTTTGACATCGTTTTCTCTCCTCAAATCCTAATTTCTATCCTGGGCAAGTCGAATATGGACAGACTGAATTAGAACCTCCAACACAGTTCTTATAAATCCAAACTCTATTATTAGATGGGAAATAAGAATACTTTCTTGCTACACTAGCTGGTACTACTTCATACATGCTAGCTGTCTCACCTATGATATATAAAATATCACTTGCACCTGCCAAATGATGTTGAACATAACCTGCTTCAAGATTTGCACCTGCTGAAGTATAAATTTTTGTATTTCCTTCACGACATGAAGTCTTCCATTCACATCCAGTTGGATTATCTGGACCACAACAAGATGCAGTAGTATAAGAACCAATCTTAACAACTTTTGTATGACCGACTTTATCAGTAACTTTTACATAAGCAGTATAAGTATTACCACAATTACTAGGACCTGTCTTTGAAGTTCCCCAACCACTAGCTGTAGCCGATGGAGCAGAATCAACTGTTTTAAACATATAACGATAGTTCTTTACTCCACTACCCTTATCACTACCAGTAGCCGTTACTTTTCTATTATTCTTATTAAGACTTTTAGTCTCGATTTCAGGAGCAGTCTTATCTACTTTTACAGACAAAGTCTTAGCAGAACATTCAGTTGTATTACCAGCATTATCAGTAGCAATAAATTTCTTAACTCTAACAGTGTCTTTAGTTGTTTTCCATGTTTTTTCATATCCCCTAATACTAGGAGAATCATTGTCATCTGATAAAGAACCAGAACATCCACTTCCACCAGACTCATCTTTACATTTATAGTAAATTTTTTTATTGTCTTTTGTCCAAGAATTATTTTCTTGTGTTATACAAGTAGGTTTTACACGATCTATTTTTAAATCAACATTTGCTTCACACGTAGCCTTATTACCTGCATTATCCATTACAATACCTTCGCCACCACCAGCGCCAGGTCCAACTTTTTTCTTTAAATTAGTTACGTTCAAATCAAATGTATAAGATATATCTTGAACACAACCACTACCATAAGTTCCAGTTTCCTTGCAAGTTCCTTTAACTAATATTGGCCCATCATTAAGACCATACCACTCTTTATCATTATTACATCCCGAACCTTGACATTGTTTAGAAGTATTACAAGTAGGAGCCTTGGTATCAACCCATAAATCAGCAGTATCAGAATAAGCAGTACAATTCCCCGCAACATCGCAAGTTCTTACAGATATCGTATTCATACCTTCAATACTATCAGTATTAAAATTAACCGTATTTGTTTTTACATTTTGAACAGCAGTATTAGCCTGATTTTTAACTATTGACTGAACATAATCTAAACCAGATAATTCAAGATTCTTAGAATTTATATTATCACTAACTTTTCTATATGTAGCCTGTAAGTAACAATTAGACCATGTTCCTAAAGTATAAGCTTGTCCAACACCATCTGCATACTTATTAGATGATGTTTTAACCTTTGTAACAGCCATATCAGAAGTAACTTTAGGATTTATTGCCTGTGGAGCCACCTTATCTAACTTAGCACTGACTTTAACTTCAGTTACATTACCAGCCTTATCATAAGCACGTAAAGTACCATGTCTAATTCCATCTTCTTTAAACCATGCATAAATGGTTTGACTTTTTCCTTTTTCTAAAAACATACTATTGTCTATCTTACTTTCAGGACCAATCCCAATATTATTTTTCTCTACATCCTCAGATTTAGAAAGTGCTTCATTAGTAAACCAAGAATATCCCTTCAAATTAAGATTATCACTAAGCTCTACAGCATAAACAACACCATATGGATAATTTCCATTAAACCAATCATTTGTAGTACCATTGTAATCTGTTTCCTTTATAATATAAGCATTAGCATCTTTAGAATCTGCAATTAACCTAGAATTACCTGACCATCCATCAGAAGTACTATTACTAGATTTCTTAAGTAAGTTAACATTATCAGCTGGTTTTCCTTCAGCATTAGCTTTATAAACACCATTTACTTTTATAGTTGGAGAATTCCAATCAACATTAACCCTAACCATACAACAACCTGATTCTCCATGCTTACAACTTTGAATATTCTCATTACCAGCATTATCTTTTACTGTTATCCATGCATACTCAGCTTCAGGCTCATTTTTATTAGGCCAAGTCTTAGTATAATTAGTTCTTACACATCCACTTTGATTATCAGCATCATCATTACAAGTAACACTAATAGTACGATATTCATTCTCACTAGTAATCCATTCATTTTCTGGTGCTTCTTCTCTTATATCAGTACAAATAGGAGCTGTAACATCATCGTATATAGCAGATTCTCCATTTTCTAATGAATCAACAATACTAGTAACCTCTCCACCAGCTTGATTTCTTACAGTAGCTTTAACATTAAAATACGTTTCTTTCGTAATATCAACATAATCTTTCAAATCTTCAGTTATTGTTATTTGATTTTCCATATTTCCACTTAAAGTACCAGAATTAAAAACCTCTCTCAATTCAGAATCATAACTTCCATCTTTATTTTTATATTTAGCAGAAATAACATAATTATAACCATCAATAGCTAAAGCTTCTCCAGTACTATTAACTCCACCATCCAAATGAATCAATACTCTTGCAATACTAACATTAGTAGAAGCATCTTTAATATCTTTCCCATATAAATCAGTAAACTCTACTTTTAAACTAGGCGAAGGTACTTCTTCAGTTTCAGGAGGTTCTTCATTTCCACAGTAAATATATGGTGTATATGTATATCCAGTCCTAGAATATTTATAAACTCTAACATAAGACTTATCCATACATTTTTCATTTTTAGTATTAAAAATATCAGAAGTCAAATAATTTGCATTTTTTAAATCTTTTAATGCAATTCTTTTTACTTCTCCAATAGAGTTAGGTCTTTCTGATTTATTAGCTAATAAATAACTTTCTGCAGCCATAGAAACAGTACGTTCGTTCTGATTGTTCTTCTCATCCTTTGACTTAGAAATCAAATTTCCAACACTTGCTATTGTCATTGTCGCAATAACTCCTAAAATCACAATAACACAAAGCAATTCTACTAAAGTAAAACCTTTCTTATACTTTTTAATAACTTTCTTTGATTTTTTCTTCTTCATATCTTCACACCATTCTAAACTTTCTCTACTATATAACTTATTTTACAATATGAAGAAAAATAAAACAACTAATTTTAATTTAAATTATAAAATTTCACAAAACAAAAAAAACAGAATTACTCTGCTTCCTTCACTACTTCTACTTTTCCCTTATAACTTCCACATTTTGGACAAACTCTATGAGGCTTAATCATTTCGCCACAACTTGGGCATTTAGTCATTCCAGGAATTTCCATAGCATTATGACTTCTTCTCATTCTCTTTCTAGTTTTAGAAACTTTACGGAAAGGAACGGCAAACATTTGAATGTCTAATTTCATCATTTTATCTCACTCCTTCTCAAAATCTTTTAATAAATCAGAAAATGGATTATTAGTATTTCTTAGCTCATCTTCACTAATCAATTTCCATCCATCCCCATGAAATTTACTGAGATCTTCAACCTTAGTAAACTGTAAGGGGACCTCTAGGACAATATTTTCCCATAAAAACTGAAAAATATCAAGTATATTTTCGGTTTTTTTACAATTTTCTTCTAGTATATCATCATATTGAATAGAAAAAGGATAATCAACTTCTTCCAAAGAAACTGAATCATGAATAATCATTTTACCATTTATTACACATTCAATATAATCAACTAAGTCTGATTCACAATCTTTTCTATAAATTTTCCCTTCAACTGAAACATTATCTAAATTTACAATATCAGAATCTTTATAATAAGAAGAATCAATATTATAAACTCCTGTAATATCTAATAAAGGAATCGTATTACTATGTAACAAGCTTAAATCTATTTCCATAAAAACACCTACTTATTAATTGCTACAATATTATCATCTTCAATAACTTGTACTATACCATGATAATGCATTGCCGCACCTATAGGTAAACTACTACCATGATTAATCCAAATTCTAATAGCTAAATCACGCTCTTCTAAAGCACCAATCTTACCATTCAATAGTACTCCATCTTCTAATTCATTTAAGTTATATATCTTATTATCTTTTTTTCCATTTTTTATAGATATACGAATATTTTCTTTAGAAATCAAGTTTTCACTACACTCATCTTCAACAATTTCTTCTAAGTCATCAATTACTTTAATTTTAAAATCAACACTTTCTGTCAAATTATTAGTAATAGTAATATTATAAGACTTTGAAGATAATCCTACAGAATCAGTAACAGGGGTAACCTTATTTAAAGTTAACTTATCAGCAGTAGATTCATGATATGTTATATCCAATGAATCTGAGTTAAAATCAATATTACGATTAACTTGAAATTTATTATAAATATAATAAGTTGATACCACAGCTATTAGTAAAATAAATGTAATATAAACTCCATTTTTTATTATCTCTTTTCTTCTATTGTATGTATACATAAAGCACCTCTTTAAATATAATATACTTATCTGACCATAATTTCAATAACAAAGAAGTAATTTCAACTATTTATTTACATAAATAATCAAGTACTTTGTAAACTGCTTCTAAACTAGAACAGCTAACTATAAATCTTCCTAAATGACAGAATTTCAAGCCTTGTATATTTGAAATTTTTTCTAGCTCAGCATCACTCTTACCAGCCCATTCTTCAGGGAAATCCATTCTTGAAGTCTTATCATCCTGACTTTTTGGAACTGTTTTTATAGCATAACCACCCCTATTAGATGGATATGCTACAAACAAAATATTATTAGCATCTTCATAATTAATTAATGTCTCTTCATAAGGTAAAAATTCATCTAAAATTAAATACTTACTATCACTATTAATCTTCTCAAGTGACTTTGTAATCTTCTTTGAAGCAAGAACTTTTCCGTTTATATAAAGTATTTCTTCTTCAAGTATCATTTTAGCTAGAGAAACAGCTTTTAAAAACTGTTGATTCTCATTTTCATCACTACCAAAACTTGGATTAAATAACTTTATAATATTGCTTGTAGTCTTAACTTTATATTCAGCTTCAATTTTAGGGAAAATGCCATTATCATCAGCATCTATACCTTCTATTAAATCAGAATCTATTCCTAAAAAAACTTCATCAACAAAATCTATATTTCTCTTAAAAAGAAAATCTTTTCCAAATTTTCTCCATAACAATCCAAAAGAACAATAAGTAATCCCATTATCTCTTTTCAAAGCATCAGCCTGATGATGATCAAATTCACGACGACCAACATCATAAACAAAGACATCACTACCTAGCTCAGCAAAGTTTACTGATGAAGTCCTAAAAAGTCTAACATCACCTAAATACAGTTCTAAAAACGCCGTAGCAAAAACATCATCAGCATGCATAGTTCCACTATGTGTAATGCAATTAGCCCCTTTAATATCTTTTACAAATGAAATCATAATTACCTCTTTCTAATCATCATCTCTTGACCTTGCAATCAAAATTAATCTTAATATTTCTAATATTGCAGTAGCAACTGCAGCAACATATGTTAAAGCAGCAGCTTTTAACATTTTAAAACTTTTATTTTTTTCTTCTTTATCAACTATTTTCAAATCTTCTAATTGTCTAAGAGCTTTACTAGACGCATCAAACTCTACTGGTAAAGTTATTAACTGAAAACCTAAAATAACGACTTCTAGTAAAATACCGACCCATAAAAATCCTAAAGCTGATGTAAATAACCCTATCAAAATAACTACATATCCTACAGATGAAGCAAAATTAACCAAAGGGATTATACTATTTCTAATCCTTAAAAAAGCATAATTATTCTTATCTTGAATAGCATGACCACATTCATGAGCAGCAACACTTATAGAAGCTATTGAGCTATTACCATAAACCTCAGGAGACAATCTTACAACTTTTGACCTAGGATCATAGTGATCACTAAGAACACCATTAGTTTCTACAACCCTTACATTTTCTAAACCATTACTATCAAGTATCTTTCTCGCAACATCGCACCCCAACATTCCCTTTTTTGATTTAACTCTTTTCATGCTTCCATAAGTACTATTTATGTAGGCCTGAGCCCCCAAAGTAATTATAAATGTTAATATAATAATTAACCAATCTAATCCATAATAATTCATTAATTCACCTCGTTTAATTATAGTGACATTATAACATATAAACATCTCTAAATAAAGTCTAGAAAAAAATTACATTTCGACAAAAAATAAATATTGTTGAAAAAAAATATATGTGCTACAATACATGTAAATGAAGGAAACTTCATAAAATAAAAAAAGAGGAACATTTAAAGGCAAGTGAATGTCTCCTCCTATAAAATGGTGATGACACTCTTATTGCAGAGTGTCTATTTTTTTATTACTAAAACCAATAAGGTAAGTAGCAGTAAATTTATGGCGATAAGCTTTAAAACTTTAACTATAAAAGTTCTAATCTTCATTCTACCACCTCCTTCCTTTCTAGGTCGGAGGAAGACACTCACATTAAATGCTCCTATTTATATTATTCACTAAACAAAACCACAACGTCCAAAGAACAGATAAAATAATCACATTGAAAAATACTAATCACTATGCTACAATGAATACAGATGAAGGAAACTTCATAAAATAAAAAAAGAGGAACATTTAAAGGCAAGTGAATGTCTCCTCCTTTATTTGGGTTTGACACTCTTATTGCAGAGTGTCTATTTTTTTATTACTAAAACCAGTAAGGTAAGTAGTAGTAAATTTATGGCGATAAGCTTTAAAACTTTAACTATAAAAGTTCTAATCTTCATTCTACCACCTCCTTCCCTTCTAGGTCGGAGGAAGACACTCACATTAAATGCTCCTATTTATATTATTCACTAAACAAAACCACAACGTCCAAAGAACAGATAAAATAATCACATTGAAAAATACTAATCACTATGATACAATGAATACAGATGAAGGAAACTTCATAAAATAAAAAAAGAGGAACATTTAAAGGCAAGTGAATGTCTCCTCCAAAAAATTGGTAAGGCACTCTTATTGCAGAGTGTCTATTTTTTTATTACTAAAACCAGTAAGGTAAGTAGTAGTAAATTTATGGCGATAAGTCTTAAAACTCTAACTATAAAAGTTCTAATCTTCATTCCACCACCTCCTCCCTTTCTAGGTTGGAGAAAGACACTCACATTAAATGTTCCTATTATATTATTCTCTAATTATTTAGAGTACTGTAAACTTTAGCAATGTTTTCTGCAACTTTTACCCCATCAATTGCGGAAGTTGTAATACCACCAGCATACCCTGCACCCTCACCGCAAGGATACAATCCTTTAATATTCGCAACTCCCATCTCATTACGCACAATAACAACTGGTGAACTTGTTCTGCTCTCAACTCCAAGTAACACAGCATCCTCTCTTGCAAAACCTTTTATCTTTTTATCAAAATTAGGGATTGCCTCTTTTAAAGCCTCACTAATATAACTTGGAAATAACTTATTTAAATCGGCAAAATTGTAACTACCTTTTGTATTTGGAATAATACTACCTAAACTTTCCGTAATCTTTTCTTCCTTAAAATCACCATAAAGTTGTACTGGAATTAAGCCTTGTCCAAGAAGATAAGCCTTCTTCTCTAAGTTTCTTTGAAACTCAATCCCATCAAGTGGATTCTCCCCAAAATCATCCTTATTAACAGTCACAACAATCGCACTATTAGCATTAGCTTCATCTCGTTTATAGTTACTCATTCCATTAACAACTAAATGCCCATCCTCGCTCGATGCATTAACTACAAAACCTCCTGGACACATACAGAAAGAATAAACTCCTCTACCCTTACTAGTTTGATAAGTAAGCTTATAACTAGCTGGTTCTAGAAGCTTATAACTATCTCCATACTGACTTTTGCTAATCATCTCTTGTGGATGTTCAATTCTAACTCCAACTGCAAAATTCTTAGCTTTCATTTCAATTCCTTTTTCATTCAACATATAAAAAGTTTCTCTTGCTGAATGACCAATTGCTAAAACAACAACATCAGCTAGAATCTTTTCCTTATTATTAACTTCAACTCCAGTAATTTTATTATTCTCTATGATTAAGTCAGTAACCATCGAATTATATCTAAACTCTCCACCCATCATGATAATCTTCTCTCGCATATTAATGACTACTTTTCTTAATATATCTGTTCCAATATGTGGTTTTGATAAATACATTATTTCATCTGGTGCCCCATTCTCTACAAATATTTCAAATACCCTTTTTGCTCGATTAAACTTATCCTTAGTTAAAGTATTAAGTTTTCCATCACTAAAAGTTCCAGCACCACCTTCACCAAATTGTATATTAGAATTGATATTTAACTTATTAGTCTGAAAAAACTCTTCAACTGTCTTAACCCTATCTTCAACCTTTTCTCCTCGCTCTAATATTAGCGGCTTGTAGCCTGCCTCAGCAAGCATATAGGCAGCAAATAAACCACTTGGTCCACTACCAACAACCACTACTCGATTAGCTAACCTCTCAGTTCCAGACATCGGAAATTCATAAATCTCTTCTGGTGTTTCAAAAATATCATTACTTTTATTTTTCTTTAATAATTCCTTTTCTCTTTCACAAGAAATATCTATTTCATAAACAAATAGTATATTTTTCTTATCCCTTGCATCAATCGATTTTTTTATAATCTTATACTCCCCAATTAAGCGACTATCTATCTTCAACTTCTTCGCAATTCTAGAAACTATTCCATCTTTATTATCTTCTAGAATAGGTACCTTTACCTGTCTAACTCTTATCACTATTATCACCTATACTTCTACCAGCTAACATACCACTTATAAAACAAGCAGTTAAATTATAGCCACCACAATTACCATTAATATCAAGTAATTCTCCAATAACATATAATCCTTTATTATCAAATAATTCCATCGTATCCTTATTAATATCTGTAAGTCTCAATCCTCCATTACATACCTGCGCACTATCAAATGATTTAGTAGCTGTAATTTCAACTGGAAAAGCTCTTAAACTCTTACATAAATTAAACTTCACTTCCTTACTAAGTTCGTGATAATACTTATTAGAATCTATTTTATTATACTTTAAAATAACCTTAACTAGTTTATAATTCAAAAATCCTTCCAAAAGTTCTCCAATCCTTTTATTACTATTCTTCTTACTATACTCATTCATCCATAAAGTAATTAAAGTTTCAATAAATGGAATAAAATTAATCTTCACTACATTTTTTTTACCTAAATCTAAACTTCTAGTAATAAAATGACTTAAATTAAAAGTACAAATTCCGCTTATACCATAATCAGTAAGTTGAACTTCTCCTTCTTCCCTCGCAATAAACTTACCATCTTCAAATAAATTAAGTTCGACATCTGTTCTAATTCCATTCCAATCCTTAGAGTATTTAAAATTACTCTCAAGTTGCACTAATGCTGGTAGTGGTTTTACTAAATCATATCCTAACTCTCTCAAGAATTCATATCCCATACCATCACTACCAGTCTTTGGATAAGTACATCCACCAGTTGCGATGACCAGTTTATCACACTTATAATCAACTTTATCAGTTTTAACTATATAAAAAGATTCTTCTTTCTTGATTTTACTAACCAAACAATCAGTAACAATCTTAACTCCTCTAGCCTCTGCTTCCATTAATAAAGCATTCTTAATAGTTGTTGCCTGTCCAGAAAAAGGATAATAATAACCATTCTTAATCTTTGGTATTATTCCTAATCCATCAAAAAATTCTTTAACTAAATTTATATTTTTATCACTAATAATCTCATCTACTAATTCTATATTTTCACTATGATAATTATTTATACTATATCTCTCATTCAAATAATTACACTTACCATTTCCTGTCATCAATAACTTCTTAAGACAAGAACTATTTCTATCTAATACAATAACTTCATTATCACTAGTTGAAGCAAAAATAGCTGCTACTATTCCACTTGCTCCTCCACCAATAATCACAACACGTTCCATAATACCTCCTTAAATTTCCCTAATTATACCAAAAAAACAATAAATAATCTATCATAAGGAATAAATAAAACCAAATAATACATAATAAGAAGAGCCTAACTATCCTTATTTATTTTCTCTAAAAATTTTCTAACATATTCACCTTCCATGTACACATTACCCATCGTATTTCTTACATTTGGGCCATGAAAATCACTTCCACCTGTTGCAACTAAATTATTCTCTTCTACAAAATTTAAAACATCATCACTAGAATCAAAGCGATATTTATAAAAACATTCTATCCCATCAAGCCCCAAAGAAATCAATTCTTGATAATTAAACTTCTTAATATATAAAGGATGTGCTAAGATAACCAAACAATGATTTCTTTTTAATAAATCAATTCCATCTCTAGTCTCAAAATTATTAATTGGAACATAACAAGGACCATCATTTCCTAAATAATCATTAAATAGCCCATCTTTCGTATAACCTCTTTCAGGATACTTTTTCATAATCGCCGCTGCAATATGTGGTCTCGCAACTGCTCCATCAGCCTCAGCTAAAACATCATCCTTAGTTATATAAATATTAAATCTTTCAAGTAATTTGATAATCTTTCTTAATCTAGTCATCCTCGCTTTCTGGATATCTCTAAGAAACCTCTCAAGTTCACCATAATCTCCACCATCATTCAAATAGTAACCTAATATATGCACTACATCCCCTTTATGATAAGTAGACAACTCAACTCCTTTTATTACTTCGATCCCATAATCACCAGAATCAATTTTCCTCCAAGACTCAATATTATCATGATCAGTAATCGCAATCCCATCTAATCCTAATTCTTTAGCTAAAGAAACATTACCATTAATATCTAATTCACCATCACTATAAGTAGTATGTGTATGTAAATCTAATTTCATAATCATCCTCCTCAAATAATATAACACATCTTTAAGCATTGAAAAAGACAACTGAATGTAATATAATAAGAAAAATAAGGTGAGAAATATGATGAAAAAAATGAAAAATTTAAAGAAAAAATTAAAAAGAAAAAAAGTTTTAATACCATTATCAATAATTGGCATAATATTAATAATATCCATAACTGCATATTCTATAATAACTTATAATAAAGTATTAAAATTAGATATAGAAAATCATTATAACAAATATCTAATAACAACAAAAAAAACAAATCTATATGACAAAAACAAAAAAGCAGTAGGCTCTATATCTAAAAATTTCAAATTAACAATTGATAAACAAACAACTATAAAAGATAAATATTTTAAAATCAAAGATAGTAACTACTATATTTATTATAAAGATACTAAAAAATTAGAAAACATAAATGCAAATACAAAGAATATACATTACTTAGTCTTCAATAAAAACATTAAGACTAATAAAAAAATAGCTTTATATAAAAATAATAAAAAAGTATTAGAATTAGATAAGGGTATTAATACTCCAATAGAATTTATTGACGATAATAAATATAATGTTTATTATCTTAATGAATTACTTCAAATCAAAAAAAGTACTAACATAAAAGAAATTGAAAGTAATAACACAAAAGAATCAGAAGCAGACTACGTAAGTGTAATTCACTACGAAAATATAAACAATACATGTAATGATTATAATTGTATCACAGTTGATTCCATCAAAACACAATTAAATAAATTGAAAGAAAATGGTTACTATTCGATAACAATTGATGAATATAAAGACTATCTTTCTGGTAATATTCGTCTTAAACAAAAAGCTATCTTACTAACAACAGCTAATCAAAATGAGTTTGTAAATACGTTAAATAATGAATTAGAAACTCATATCGAATTTGTTAATAATGACAATGAATTAAAGTTTAATTCAACAAATAAAAAATCTACTAAGGAAAGTGACAAGAATCAAATTGATCGTTATCAAATAAAGAGCTATTCATCACTAGAAAACATAATTAAAATGGCTAATGGCGAAGAAGTAGTAGAAAAAGAACCCATCAAGAATATTTCAAATGGTAAAGGTCAAGGAATAGCAGTTCTAAATTATCACTTTTTCTATGATCCAACTTTAGGCGAATCTTGTAATGAAGGAATTTGCTTAACAGTTCAAAAATTTAGAGAACATCTAGACTACTTAAAAAATAATGGTTTTAGAACTTTAAAAATGGAAGAGTTTACTAAATGGATGTATGGTGAAATTCAACTACCAGAAAAATCTGTTCTAATTACTATAGATGATGGTGCTATGGGAACTGGTAAACATAATGGAAATAAATTAATTCCACTTCTAGAAGAATATAAAATGAATGCAACCCTATTCCTTATCGCTGGTTGGTGGGACATGGCAAACTATATTTCTCCATATTTAGATATTCAATCACATACCTTCGATATGCATCAATATGGATCATGTGGCCGTGGCCAATTAAACTGTCAACCATATGAAGAAGTTAAAGCAGACCTTGAAAAATCTATAGAAATAATTGGTAATAAAAATTCATTCTGTTTTCCATTTTATTATTCAAGCGAAAGATCAATTCAAGCGATAAAAGATGTTGGTTTTAAAATAGCTTTTGTTGGTGGTAACCGAAAAGCAACTCAATCAAACAACAAATATCTTATTCCTAGATACCCAATTCATAGTGATATAACATTAGAGAGATTTAAAAATATCGTTAATTAAAAAGAGCTTCATTATTATTGAAGTTCTTTTCTTTTTTAAATACTATCAATTGAAGAAAAATAAAATGTTCCATCAGCAGCTTTTTTAAATGTAGCTCTATATTTATTTGCTTTAGTTTTATCTGTATTTGATAATTTATAAGTATAATCATCAATATTAGCAACTGGTGAAATTACTTTATTCATATCAATATCAGGTGAATTTGGAAATAATTCACTCATAACATATCCTTTTGGATAATTATTAACATCTGCACGTACAGTAGCTAAATACAAATCAACAGTAGCCTCATCACCACTTAAACTATAATTTTCTTTATGTAATATTGTTGAAGAACTAGTAATTCCGCCACAAGCACTTTCTGAAATATATACTTTGTTAACTGAATCATAAGAATATACAGGACACATACTAAGATTACTAACATCTATATCTTTCCAATCAGTACCAAAATAATCCTTATATACGCTTTTAACAGTCTCTTCCATCTTCTGCTCTGTAGTAATATCCGTCTTAGTTCCATCGGCAATATTAAGTGCTAATAAAGCCTTATTTTCATCAGAAAGATTCTTCTTCTGCAAAAAATCACTAAAGAATATGTTACCATTATATTGATCATCATCACTTGGTACATAATATCCTGTTCCTAAACCATTAAGTTTACCTAGAAATACAATTTGACTAATTTTTGTGCTAATATCATCTCTTTCTTTTTGTGTTAATTCTCTTTCTTCAGTTTTATTTTCTACCGCATTCTTATCTTTTTTCTCACTGACATCACTAGTAGAAAATTTCGAAGCTACCATATCAGAAATAACCCAACCTACTACACCACCAATTGCTAAAGATACAACAACTAATAAAATCAATAATACTTTATTACTTTTCTTTCCTTCTCTTTTTTCATTACTCTCCATATAAAAATCCTCCTATCATAATAATAACACAATTCTAAAAAATTAAATATTTTAATACATAATATTTCTGTAAAATTTGTAAAATAATATTATCAATTTATCCTTGATTAAATCAAATTTTAGTATTAAGATTAAATTATACAAAATAAAGGAAAAGAAGTTAATGATTAAAAAAGTTCAATCTACTACTTCCTATCAAATTCCTGCTGTAAAAAGAATTAGTAAACTAGAAGTAAACTTAAATAAAGAAAGAGAAAAACAAAATGAAGAAAAAAGACAGCATTTATTAAAGCAAAAAGCATTTATTGAATCACTAAGAAAAACTGAAAAAGCTGAAAAAGAAAAAGTAAAAACAAAAACCAATACACCATTTAAAAACTTATACAGTTAATAACACCTAATCGGGAATGGAAACGTAGAAAAAATCTTAATTCTAAATATGAATTAAGATTTTTATTATTTTCTAAAAATATATTTTAATATCTAATTATTAACAGTACCTTTTGAAATACTTAACAAAATTCCCATACTAGCCATACTTATTAATAAACTACTACCACCATAGCTTAAGAACGGAAGTGTAACACCAGTAACAGGAATCAGTCCAACTACAACCATCAAATTCATCGTAGCTTGAAATATCAATTGAAATAAAATACCAAAAGCTAAATACTTTCCAAACAAATCTGTACAATTTATAGAAATACATATTCCTCTATACAATATAATTCCAAATAATCCAACCACTATAAATGCTCCAACCACTCCAAACTCCTCAGCTACAATCGAAAAAATAAAATCAGTTTGCGGCTCTGGTAAATAAAAATGTTTTTGGATTGATTTTAAATAACCAGTTCCCAACAACCCTCCTGGACCTATCGCATATAAACTCTGAATGATCTGAAAACCAGTACCAAGCTCATCTTTCCATGGATTAATAAATGAAGTAATTCTATCCATTCTATAAGGAGCAATAAGTATCAAAACTACAACACCAATAACACCAAGTATTCCTCCTCCAAAAAAGAATTTCATTGAAACTCCAGAAATAAAAAGTATCGAAATAATAGACATAAAAATTATAACTCCAGTACCTAAATCAGGTTGTAACATAATAAGTCCAAAAAACACTAAAACAACTGACAATATTGGTAAAACTCCCTTAGTAAAACTTTTGATATATCTATCACTAGAACTTAAGTATTTACTAGTAAATATTATCAAGCTAATTTTAGCCGCCTCACTTGGTTGAATACCTAAAGAGCCAATTCCAAACCAACTTCTACTACCATTTCTAACACTACCAATTCCTGGTATAAGAACTAAAATTAATAAAATAAAACTAATCAGTAAAATTGCATTAGAATATTTGTAATATAATCGATAATCAATTTTAGAAATAAAAATCATCAAGAATAATCCAATAACAAAAAAAATGCCTTGATATTTTAAATAATGAAATGAATCATTAAATTTATAATCAGCCCAAATACTAGATGAAGAATAAATCATTAATAGACCAAATATACTTAATAAAATTACTGCAACAAATAAAGCCTTATCAAATTTCTTCATCTAATCACCTATTAAATTATATTAATAATAGTCCCAAAAAATTAAATAAAATTAAACAAAAAAAATCTGGTTAAACCCAGACTCCAAATATTATTCCAGCCATAGCTAAAATCAAACCACCAACCCAAAACAATTTTACTATATCTGTTTCCATCCATCCTAATTTTTCAAAATGATGATGAATTGGTGTCATTAAAAATAGTTTTTTATGAAATACTTGTACCCAAAATGTCTGAACTATAACACTAAGTGTTTCAATAACAAAGATTCCTGCAACTACTAAAAGTGTCAACTCTCTATGAGTAAGAATAGCAATGGCACCCATTACTGCACCTAAAGCAAGTGATCCAGTATCTCCCATTATAACTTTCGCTGGATAAGTATTATATATTAAATAACCAAACAGGCTTCCAACTAAAATCAGACTAAATATTCCAATATCTTCAAATCCAACCGATAGTGAGATAAGAGCAAACGCTATAAAGGCTATTGCTGATAATCCTCCAGCTAATCCATCCAAGCCATCAGTAAGGTTAACAGCATTACTTCCTCCAACTAATATAAATAATATCACTAAACCATATAGCCAACCAAATTCTATGTCAATTCCAAGCGTTCCAACAACCCACGCAGTTTGACCACCACTTCTCATATAAATATAGAAAAATCCAATTGCAATCAACACTTGCATAAATAATTTCTGATATGTAGTTAAACCTTCATTGTTTCCTTTTCTAATAGATAAAAAATCATCCAGAAAACCTATACAAGCATAACCTAAGAAAACCAGAAGAACAATTCCTAAACTAGAAGAATATGAAACCTTATCAGTAATAATCAATCCTATCGTAGCCACTATAGTTGGTAAAATAAATATTAAACCACCCATAGTAGGAGTTCCTTCTTTCTTTCTATGAGCTTCTCCAACAAAGATTGAAATCTTTTGTCCAAAACGTAACTTTTTTAATATTGGTATCATTATCAATCCTAAAACAGTAGACGATAAAAATCCTATCATTATTGCAAAAATAGCCTTTGTTAATAATAACATCTAGTACTCACTCCATTTCTTGAAATATTATATCACAATTACTAAAATAATATGCCAAATTAGACAAATTTACAGAATAGTTTACATTGGATATTCTCCCATAGTCTTAACTTTAGCATTATTTTTTTCTAAAACTAATTCCTGTTCCTTCTTTAATTTCTCCATTTCATACTCTTTTTCAGCAAGTTCTTCCTTAACTTTTCTTAAATTACTAAACAACTCCTCAGCCTCAGGAACAACACCTAAATATTCCTTAAATTCATCCCTAATTTCAGAAATCATTTTATCTACTTGATTACTTGTCTTTCCAAGTAAATCTATGGCATCATTTAAAGAACTAATACTATTTTCAATATCTTTACTATAATCTTTTACAGTAATAACCTTATATTTTCTAGTAGTTGTTTTTGGATGTGTTAACTTATTCAAAAAATACAAATAAGCTGCAGCTGAAGTAGCCATACTCCTTCCAGCCCTAGCACCTGGAAAAAGCATTGATAAAGTCAAAAGTCTAAGCAATCGTCTACTCTGTCTATTCATTGCCTCTACTTGCACTTCAACCTTTTCCTGTACTGAAGTAGCATTCCTAACTTTTTCTCTAACTTCCTTCAACAAAGAATCCTGCTCATACTGAAAAGTCAATAACTCTTTATTAATTCTATCAACACTAAAATATTTCTCTTTAAGCTTATCAAATTTTTCTTCCTTAACTTCAAACTTCTGTTTCTTATCCTCTACTTTTTTATGCAAATCATCTTTCTTAGAATCTAACTCCTCAAGCTTTTCTGAAATTAATATGTAAAGAGGTGAATCTTTTATTTCAGCAACTAATTTCTTATCTTTAAACTCTTCTAAGTAACCCTCTACTAATGTATAAATATAATTATCATCATATTTATCTAAATCTTCTATTCTTATTTTTCTTTTTAATTCCTCAACTTTACTAATAATACTAGTAAGCTTATCAAGAATGACTTCTGTCTCTTCACTAAGAACTGCTTCATCATTATCATCAACTAAAACATTATATTCAAAAATCAATTGTCGAAGATCATATCTAATATCTTTAAGTTGTTTTTCATATTCAGAAATTATCTTTCTAGCTTTTAATTTATCAAGTCTTTCTCTAACAGAATCAGACAAACTCCCCTCACCAGAATATGAGATACCACTATATGCATTAGTATCCTCATCATTTTTAATCTCATCTTCAAAACCAGCTTTAGTTGTTGGAACAATTATTTCGTCTTGTTCCACTTTCTTAGTTGGCTTCTCATATTCTAGTTCCTTTTCTTCTTTATTTTCATCTTCTTCAATTTCTAACTTTTCTTTCTCATTTAAATCACCACTTTTAGAAATAGGAGTATCATATATAACAATATCGTCAATAACTGTCTTTTGCTTATGAGAATCATTTTCTGGAACTTCTACAATAATCTTTCTACCAGTACTATCAACAACAACCATTTTCTCCCTATCAGAGTTTTCACGCTTCTTTTTCTCCTGCAAAGATTCTGTAGTATGATCTATTCCATATTCCTTTATTTTCCACCTAGAATTTTCTTCTTCAATATCTTTATCTTTCTTCCCAGTAGAAGTATCATATAGTGTTTTAAATGTCTGACCTAAAATAACTATTGGAATAGTCTTAATTAATACAAATCTTTGTTGCTTCTTAACCTTTCTTTCTAACTCTTTTATTTTCAAATCTTCTAACTCTTCAAGCATTTTCTTCTTATTCTTTTCTTTTATTTTTAAAGACTTTCTATAATCATTATGTCCACCTTTTACCCCAATTGTCTCATTCATAGTATCACCTCCTATAATTTTATCATAATTTTAAAAAATATCATCAAAAAAGACGTATTTTTATCTACGTCATTGTTTATTGTTTTATATACTTCTTAGGTAATACTAATTTATCATCTTTAATCATACTTATCATTTTATCGGAAAGACCTTTTTCAAATTCAGCCACTTGCAAATCTACTATCTCTCTAAGGTCTCTATTACACCAAGAAAAATAATTTGGAGCAGCATCATCACTAAATGAATTATAATAAGCCTCTACAACACTCTTATAATCATAAATACTTTTTGGAAAAGAATCATCTACTTTCCCAAGTGTTTTAGATATTTTTAGTAAACAATTATCTTTCTTAATATCTGCCAAACACTTTTCAGCTAATCTTCTAATCATAGAAATATCTTCACTATCTTCAATAAAATCAGAATCAATAACTTCAATCATCTTTTTAAGCATTAAAACATACTGATAATCAAATTCTTCTTTTCCTTCTTCATAAACTTCATTTGATTTATAAGCTATTGTGTATTTTTCAATATCTTGCAAATGTATACACGATAAATTACTAATAAAATGTGATAAATTAGAACTTAAATTAACACTTAAATAATAATCTCGACCACTAACATAATCAATCAATCTCGCCCATTCTCCAAGTATATCAACTTTTCTACCATATAACTCTCTACGTTTAGGGTCTTTTTTGATTAATTTCATATATACGTCCATACGTTTTTCTATATCTTCAGTCGTATATTTACTTAATAAAGTATGAACATCCATTTTATCGTATTCCATATCCATAAAAGCTAAATCAATGTATTCCTCATCCTCTAAAGATTCATCATTTAGAACTTTATCCATAAGCATATTTTCTTTTCGTTTTTTCTTCTGAGAACTTTCAACAAACAATTTATTCATCATCTCTCCAGTAACAGATTCTTTGCATAAACTAAATTGATAGTCAGTAAGTTTTGTAAATAGAAGTTCATAATAACTAACTTTAACCTTCTCATCTTTTGATAATTTAGAAAATCTACTATATTTTTTTAAACTATCATTCTCTTTACTCTTTTCTCTTAAAAATTCAAAAGCAGACATTATAAATTCACCTTCTTTTGAATTTAAAGTATCCTTATCAAGTAACTTTCTAATAGAAGCTTCTGTCAAGCTTTCATCATTAGGAAGTTCAATTCCAACTTCTTGAGCAAGTCCTTTTATTATCTGATCTAATCTTTCTAATTCTTTAACATCAACTATATAATAACTGTCTCTCTTTGCCTTTAAAGTTTGTAGTTCTCTGTAATGCTCGTGAAACTCAGCCATAACACGTTTAAATTTTAAAGCCTCATCAACATCTGTATCCTTAAGACAAAGTACCATAACATACATATGACTCATAAATTCACTATAACGATCTAATATTCTACCATATAGTGATATATTAGCATTTTCTTTTGCATTTATATCTTCCATTAACTTTTCATAACTATATTTCTTTGTTTCAAAATTATTATCTTTATCTTGAAATTGCACAAGTACTTTAGACCCCATAATATCATTAACTATTAAGACATCTTTTACTCGCTTATCACTATGAATACTTCTAAAATATTCATATATTCTTTTTTCCTCTCGGGTATTCCTATCAGCTCCTAAAGCATCTATTAAAGGCTTTATTCCTTCACAAATTACACCAGCAGTCTCTTTTATTTTTTTCTTCTTCTCAATTTCCTTTTTTATATTCATAAATCCCCCTCAATAAATTGGCTAAATTATATCATAAATCTACAAAAAATACAACTAAAAGACTAAAATAAAAAGAAATAATTTCTTACTTCTTTTTCTATAAAATAACCAGAATATAAACAATATATATAGCAATTAACAATAGCCCCTTATTTCTATCAAGTTCACTCCTATCTGAAAGTATTGCAATCTCTTGAATGAAAATTGTAATTATAAAAAGTATCACAATACCCATATTAAAATCAGAAGCAAATGATAATGGATTAATAATTGCCCCAAGTCCAATCAAAAGACACAAATTTAAAATATTAGATCCTGATATATTCCCAATTAGCAAATCTGTTCCATCTTTTTTAGCAGCTATTACTCCAGTTATTATTTCGGGTAAGGCTGTCCCAATTGCTACAATTGTCATCCCAATAAACCTTTCTGAAAGACCAACTCTACTAGCAACCGCAACTGAATTATCAACAACAAAATCAGCTCCAAACTTTAATCCTAAAGCTCCAATAATCATGAATAAAATAACTTTTAAAACAGAACTCTCTTCTTTTGACTCAACTTCTTCTAATATTTCTATATCAATGTTTTTATTTTTTACATATTTCTCTTCATAAATAGTATATAAAATATAAATTAATGTACATAATAATAAAATTACTCCCTGCCACCTAGTTATTATTCCAACACCATTAACCTTATTTGTATTACCCAATATTAACAACAATACCATTGCTGCCATTCCAATAGGTAAATGCCTCTTGACTATTCTTTTATCCAATCTAACAGGTTTAATTAAACTAGTAATCCCAATCACCAATAAAAAATTACAAATACAACTGCCAATAGCATTACCAATTATTAAATCAGAATGTCCCTCCATAGCAGAGATAATTGTTACGAAAACTTCAGGAAGTGAAGTACCTAAAGCAACTATTGTAAGACCAATTAGCATTTCAGATAAACCAAACTTCTTCGCAATACTAGTAGCAGCAACAACTAAAAAATCAGCACCCTTTACCAAGAAAACAAAACCAATTATAATGAGTAATATTTCTAAAAACACAATACCTCTCTCCTGACTATAAACTATAATTAATATGCTTTAAAATAGTCAAATAATACTTAAACTATTCTTAGATAATTATAATTTTATCAGATAACAAAAATAACTGTAACATCTCCAAGAAAATTTTCTTAATACTTTACATATTAATACAATCTATTTCAATAACAATCTAACCTTACTCCTATCTTCAATAACTTCCGAAGCACTAGGAGACTGTTCCACTACCTTTTCTCCATCACCTTCTGTAACAATTTCAAAATTAACTAGCATTTTTTTAGCCTCATCATAACTTTTACCTACTACATTTGGAACCTCATAAGTAATTTTATCATTCCATTCTAAGTCTTTTTCTATCTCTCCTTCCTGCTTTTCTATCTTCAAGGCATCAATTATATCTAAAAGTATTCTTCTAGCAATTGGAGTAGTCGTATAACTAGAAAGCATCGCTGTATGTTTAGGATTATCAATTGCTAAATAAAGAACTGCTTCTGGATTATTAGCTGGTACTACAGACATAAATGACATTATATAATTATTAGACAAGTAAACACCGTTCTCACTCTTTTGCGCAGTTCCTGTTTTACCACCAATTCTATATCCTTCTATATAAGCACTTTTTCCTCCACCTTTAGCAACTACATTTTCTAAAGCTACCCTCATAATAGCTGAAGTTTCACTTGAAATCACTTTTCTCTTTAAATTTTTACTATATTCTTTTACAACAGTATTAGTATTATCGCTAATATTCTTAACAATATAGGGAGTATATAAATATCCTCCATTAACAACACTAGAAACAGCCATTACTTGTTGCAGTGGAGTTACACTTATTCCTTGACCAAAAGCCGAAGTAGCAAGTTCAACATTACCTACTCTCGAAAGCGGAAATAAAATCCCTTTACTTTCCCCATTTAAATCTACTCCTGTCTTCTCTCCAAAGCCAAACTTATCGATGTAAGAAAATAATCTTTCTTTACCTAACAGTTGTCCTAATCTAACAAAACCTGGATTACAAGAGTTTTGTAAAACTTCCATAAAAGTCTGATCTCCATGTCCACCGGATTTCCAACATTTTAATATACTTCCATCAACATTTACTTTTCCTGAATCATAGAAATGTTCATTAAATATATCGATTACATTTTCTTCTACAGAAGCTGCCATTGTCATAATCTTAAAAGTACTTCCAGGCTCATAGGAAGCCCATATCGGTAAATTACGACTAAGTGTCGAACTATCATACTTACTATAATTATTTGGATCAAAATCAGGAGTAGAACTCATCCCTAAAATTTCTCCACTCTTCGGATTTACAACAATAGCAAGCGCCATTTCTGGCTCAAACATATCAACAATATTATCCATTTCTCTCTCTAATGATTTCTGAATATTAATATCAATCGTCAAATTAATATTCATTCCGCTAGTAGGAGCAACATAAACATCTGTTAAATTAAGATTATTACCATGTGCATCACTAAAATATTTTATCGCTCCATTTTTACCAGTTAAATACTTATCATACTGAAGTTCCAAACCTGATAGCCCTTGATTATCAATTCCTACATAACCAAGTGTATGTGAAAGTAAATTCTTATAAGGATAATTTCTTTTGGCCTCTTTTACTAGATAAACACCATCCAAATTTAAGTTACTAATCTTCTCTGCCACCTCATAAGAAAGTCTTCTTCCCTCAGGATGAACCCTCTCAATAGAAGTCTTTTTGTAAACATGTTTTTTCATCTCATCATAACTTACTCCAAGTATATCAGCAAGTCCCTTAACAGCACCTGCTTTATCACTAATTTGATTAGGAATTAAAATTAATGAAGTAGTAGTTAAATTATCAGCTAAAACAACTCCATTCCTATCTAGAATCTTACCTCTATCAGCTTCTATTTCTAAATTTCTACTCCACAAATCACTTGCTAATCCATTAAGCTTCTTATATTGAAAAACTTGTATATAAAAAACTCTTACTACAACTAAAGATAATAATAAAATCATTATTAAAAAAAGTACTTTAATTCTTACATCAATATTTTTTAAAAACATAGCCCACCTCTTATAAAAAATTATGTTCAAAAAAGAAAAAAATGACAAAAGTGATTTTTAATTTATCATCAAAACATAATAAAAAAGGCTATTAGCTAACACCAATAGTCTCTATTACATAAGGATGTTCCTTAGACCCATCTCCATAACTATATCTAATTCCTGTTTTTAACGAAACCGCAGGACGCACACCATGCTCGTCAGTTACAAAAGAAGTTTGAATATTACCAGATTTCTGCACAGCTATCGATTGTGAAGCATTAGTAAAAGATAGTGGTGAAATTGTCCAGTATCGACTACCAGAAGCCAGTGGTGAAGTATTATTAGAAAATGCTTGATCTGCTTCATAAGCCGTTATTAACCCCACTGGATAAGTTAATTTACCATTACCATTTTCTTTATTAACAGTAAATCTATCACCTTCATTATCACATTTCAAAGTATCACTTGTTAATCCAGCCTTAAATCTTAAACTTCCATTAAGTGGCTCAGCATCACCCCAAGTACCAACTCTTGTAGTTCTATTATTACACCAAATAGTATCTTCAAGATAACTAGTATATTCAATCATATTATTTTGATACCAATAATCTATAGCGTTCTTTATCGAAGAATTATTAGTATTAACAGTTGGACTATAAAGCATAGAAATTAAAGCTTCTCTTGCTGATTGACCATTCTCTAAATTAAAATAATAAAAATTCATATCATTCTGATTAATATAATAGACATAACTAATACTATCACATTGACCTGTAGTGTTAAAACAAGTATAACGTCGTTCATCTATCGCATCAAAACTACTTTGCTCACTCCAATAATCTTCTGTATCAGTCAAAGTGTATTTACCGTCCTCATAACTAAACGATTTACCAAACTTGTAATTAACAGAATAATCATAATACCAAAAGTCTACGTTAGTTATATGTCTCATATCAGTACATGTTGTATCTGTAGTACCACAAGTATAATAATCAGAATAATTGTCATAGTCTCTATACCAATCTACTCTATTCATAACAGTTGGATTAACTAAAGTAAATGTTCCATCCTCATTTTTATTAACTTCAGAACTCATAGCCATTTTCTTCTCATCCATTAATTTACCATCATCAAAAAACATAATATACATTTCATCATCAAAAACATCAACTACATAGTAAACTTTTCGACAAAGATCAAAATATGAATGATCAGCACCAATAGCACATGTATACTTTCCAACTAACTCATTCTTACTTTCTCCCCATTTATACAATTTCTTTGAAGGAATATAATAAGCATTATAATCACTACGATAACTAATATCATCAAAATAATAATATTCTGTATCATCAGTCATTGCAGTACTTCGAATAATCTTATCATCATAATCAGCAGACTTTGAATAACGATCAAATGAAGTATTGTACATATATCCAACTGTTGCTGGTGATTGATTATCATTGTTAAACGGAACTGTACTAGTAGTAGTTCCCATTTGCTCCTTTGTAAGCGCTGCTAAAGAATCACTATTATCACAAGAGCCATCAAAGTCAGGCACTCCATTGTATACTAACTTAACTCCTCCAGTTTCAGTTGTTCTTACTATTTTCCAACAAAAATCAGCAAAATAAACATTATTATTTATATTAGAACCTCGATAATAATAAACTTTATTTTTCCCAATAAACGTACTAGTATCTTTTGTATATTCCATTGCAAATTTAGAACTATCATCTACATCAGATTTTACTTGGTCATATAATGTTACCCTCTCAAAAACTTTACCATCTACTGCCTTCTCAATCTTAAGTTTACTCCATTTAGCCCTTAATATAACATCATTCTCAGGAACCGTAAAATAATCAGAATTTATCATTGTAACATCATTATTAACAATATCCCAGCCTTTAAACTGATACCCTGAACACGAAAGAGATACTTTACTTATTTCTACTACATCAAAAACAAAATGATTTTTCTCCTTAGGTACATTATTTATAGAACAACCTTTAGGAACATTTCCGTCATAGGTAACTTTATAATTATTAGAAAGTACTGGTGTTAATGAACTAACAATCTTATCCTCTATATTATCAATATTATTACTAACATCTACTTTTTTATTTGTTGGATAATTACCACCAGTATTTTTAAATTCATCTTTAATTCTTACTTTAATTTTCATCTTGGCACTAAATCCTGATTTTAATCCATCCAAATTCCAAACAATACTCTGTTCCTTAAGATTAAAGTCAAAATCTCCATAATCAACTTCAATATCATCATTACTATCAACACTAAAATAGTTAGTATCAATAAAATCAGTTATTTTAAAATTATCATATAAAACAGAATCAACTGCAGCATCAAACAAAACATTATTTAATGTATCAATTTTTGCAATATACTGATTATCACTAATATTTTTAAGTGGCAACAACACAGAATCACCCATCTCATATTGAATAGCATTAATAATAAGAGAAGGATATTGCTGTTTTAAGTATTGATATTGCCAAATTTCATTAGATGTCTCCACATTAGGATATCCATCTGTCAAAAATAATACTACACAATCATTATTACTTTTTCTCTCCATTTCCTTTAAAATATTTTCAACATTAACCAAAGCTTGATAATAATTAGTACTACCAAAAGTAGTCAAATTATTAATTTTATTAATTAAACCATTTTTATCATCTGTAAACTCTGAAAGAATCTCTGATTCTGTTGAAAAAGTTATTAAACCTATTTCTGTATCTTTAGATGCAAGCAGATTTTCAATCAATTGAGAAGCATCTGACTTAACTCTATTTATTCTGTCCCCCTCCATTGAACTAGAAACATCCAATACAAATAAATAATCTTTAGCTTTTCCTTCTTTCTTTAATATCGTATCTAAGTCAAAGCTAATCTCTGCTGTATTTTTAGATAACCACTTTGCACTCTTTTTAATTTTCCATGAACCAGGAACGCTATCATTATAATCCAATTCTTTTGAATATATTTCTATACTTTCAATAGGCTGTAAAGAAGCAAAAATTTTAGGAATAGTAAAAATTCCCAAAAATAAAAGAAGAACTCCACCTAATATAATCAATCCTTTTCTTCTTCCTAACCTCAATACTTTATTCATAAATATTATCCTACTTTCACACTACTCTATCTACTTTAATAATATAATATATCTACATTTTTAGCAAGAAAATTAACAAAAAGAAAAAGAGGTAACACCTCTTAATATACTACTTACTCTTTGGAAATAAAAGCATTCCACTATCTTTACTAATAACTATCGGATTACGTGAAATCAAACTAATTGCCTTGATTTTATCTTCCTTTTTCTCTAAAAGCATTGCTCTAGAAGGAGTCATTGCAAAGAAAATCTTTTTAGCAGAGTAAAATGTATAAATATTCCCTTTATTCTCTCTTTTAGTATCTGATAAATTTCTCATCATTTTAATCACCTTCCATTGATGCTTTTTCTCACAATACCATCTTACTACCATCAATATATATAAATCAAACAAATATTTTAAATATAAAACATAAAATCTATTTATATTAACATAATACAATAAGCAATACTTATATCAAAAAAAAGAATTATCACAAAGATAACTCTTTTTCAATATAATCAAGTATTAAATTAGTACTAGTAGTAAAATAAGAAAATATAAAATCATCTTCCTTATAATGTACAAAAGTAACCTTTTCTGTATAATCACACCATATTAACAAATCAATATTATTATCTTTCATCGCACTAACATACAAATCATAGAACTTCTCTCTATCACTGCTATAACTACTTATAAAACTTCTAGTTATAGTTAAATCTCCTCTTAAATAGACTTTAAAATCATCTTTTAAATTTTCATGTATTTCCTTATTAAAATCTGTAGTTTTAAAATACTTCTTTTGTAATTTTAAAACATCTAATAAAACATCTAATTCATCATAAATCTTTTTGTCTTCTTCACTAAATCTACTACTAGTTAAATAATCAGTATCAGCAAGCACTGTAAGAGCAATCAATTTTCTCTCTTCATTACTAAATTTATACTTATCTTTAAACAAATCATATATAAGCAAACCAGTTGAAGCATACTCTATTTCAATTAAATCTTCAACGTCCCCAGTAATTCTATGATGATCAATGCTACCAATTACTTGTTCATCTGAAGTACCATCAAGATTATTATGATCTACTAATATAAAATATTTATTCTCATAATCATCAATTATCTCATATGAACAATCTAAATAATCAGAAATTAATTCTTTGTCTACAAATTGCTCATCAAAAACACTAAATGTTGCTTCGATTCCAAAACTTTTAAGAATATTAGTAAGAATATAACTAGAAAACACTGAATCAACATCAGGATTACGATGTCCTACTACATAAACTTTTTTTCCTTGACAGCTAACTAGTATCTTTAGAAGTAATTCTTCTTTAACCTTTTCTCTAACAACTTCCAAAATCTTCCCAATATGATTCAATCCGTCTAACTTAGGACCAACACCCCAAAAATTTTCTTTAACTGTCATTTCTTTTATTTTTTCATTTCTAGTCTCAATCAACTTACTTCTAATATCACTATTTTGCCTAAACTTTTCCAATACCCCTTCATACATCACACCAAGTTTAATATCTCTAAAATCTTTTTTTCTTTTTAAACTTCTATCTCTTCCAATAGTTGATGCTTCCTTTGGAGTTTTCGCCTCTATTATTCTCTTCTTTATGCAGTCATCATCAAATTTTTCCGACTGATAATAATGTTCAGCTGTTTTATAGTAAATCCCATTCTTACTAAATCCATGATTTGAATAATTTGCTAGATAGCCATACTCTCCAAATTCTTTATAAAATTCAATTGCCATTACTCCACTTCTCCTGGATATAAATATCTTTCACTTTCACTTATTTTCTTATTAAAACCATCAACTACAATTCGCTTTCTAAAAGAAACCTGACCTTCAACTGATGCTGTATTAAATAAATCAAGTTTTTCAATAGAAATAGTATCTTTAAAATCACAACCTAATAACCAAACATAATTTTCTTGTTTCATCGTTGAACAATGTCTTCCATAGTTTCTCTCATGAATTGGTGTCAATGGTTCATTAATAAAGCTTGTTAAACCTTTAAATAAATTTATTGCTCGGCCCAAATTACAAATCATTCCAGTATCAATTGTAAAGTTCTTATCGAAAAATACATCCGCAGAATATCCTGCAATTTGTAATGCTTTTACATATACATCAATTATAGGAATAATATGTTTCTTTATATATTCACATTTATCATCTTTACCAATTTCTTCATAATATTTAGCATATTCCTTTAAAATCTCAATAACTTCATAAATATCAGAATAATCACAGTTACTTACACCATCTTTTAACTCTAATCCTCTTTTTTCTTTAAAATTATATAAAGCATTTAAGAAAAATCTTTCAGTAATTAAATAACCCGATTTTTTTCTAACATCCGTATTTGGATATATATTAATACCATAATTACCCATTTTTGTAAGTTTAGGATTAATGGAATAATAAATACCATCTTTATTACTAAACAAATAAACATCTGCTTCTTTTTCTTGTACTAACTCTTCCTTATCTAAATAAGCAATTAACTCCTCTTCCGTTGTAACTTTAAATGGTAAATTATATTCAATAAACTTAATACCATCACAACTTAACTCTAATGAATGCTTATACGGATTCGCAATAAATGCTTCTTTAATAGAAACATTTTCATCAACTGACATAAATAGATAATTTGCTGTAGCAATAACTTTTCTTCCATTATAATCAAAATCAAGTACTATAGAATTCTCAACTAACGGATTATATCTAAGTTCTACACACATCTTCCTAGAACCAGATCCAAACTTTTCATAATAAGGCTTATAAATACTCAAAAAATTTCCTAAATCTTTCGCATAATCATCAAGTGAATTTTTAGAATTAGCTTCTTCCCAAACTCTACCATACTGACTAATTGAAAGTCTTACTCCACCTAAAGCATAAATAAGTTCTTTTGAACAAATATTTCTATGCATTTCATTTAATACTTTATTAAATCTTGAAAAACCTACCGTAGATATTCTCGTTCTAACACCTAATTCTTTATAACATAAATCAATAAACTCTTCTAAATGAGGATAAGCCGCAATATCATTATTCAAATAAGGAAAAATTACTCCTACACGATGTTCTTTTCTATCCCATGCCAAAAGCAAATCATCCTTTGTATAATTTTTAGCAGTATATTTAAGTGCACTAATAATATTTTTCAAAGAATCTAATCCCCAATACTCACTCTTACAAACTGAAAACTTACTACAAAAACTACAATTATTAAAACACCCAATTTGAGGTTGTAAATGCCTCATCTTCGAAACAAAATTCTCTGGTAATTCCATAAATTCATTATATAACTTTTTTCTAATTTCATAATCTTTTAAAGAAATCTCTTTCTCTCCATTTAACAAAAAATCCATATCTATTCCCCTACTTTATCACTTGTTAACATTTCAACAAACTTTCTTGTTGCTGTTGTTAAAAAATCATCTATATATACACAACACACATCCACTGCTGGTAACACATTATCAAAAGTAATTACCTCAAAATTATCTTTATCATTTTGAGTATCAATAACATTCCTAATAAAGTATCCAACACCTACTCCTCTTCTAACCATATCAATCATCATCTCAGTGGTCCAAGATTCCAAAATTGGGTTAAGCTTTGTATTTTGTGACTCCATATATTCATCAAGCTTTAATCTAATCGACGATGTAGCACTCGGTAAGATTAAGGGATAATTTTTCAAATCTTCTACTTTCTTTATTTGAACATCTTCCATAATATTTTTATTGTACGCAAAACAATTATACAACTTAGATAAGGTAACTTTGGTAACATTCTTCTTACTATTAATTGGTAAAGTATCTACAATAATATCAAGCTTTCTAGTTTCCAACATCTCTACCATATCTGAAGTTGATTTACTAACTATCTCAAATTTAATTCCTGGATAAATCTTTCTAAAATCAGCAATAAATCGTGATAGATAAAATATTCCAATATGAGATGGTGTTCCAATTCTAATACAACCAATATTAAGACTATTCAAGTTTTTAATATGTTCCTCAGCATCATTCAAAATATTAAACGCTGTTGAAATATAAGTATATAACTCCTTTGCCTCAAGTGTTGGCTCAATCCCTTTAGAATTTCTATAAAATAAAGTATATCCTAACTGACTTTCCAACTCTTTTAAACTATAACTAATAGCAGGTTGAGAAACATACAACTTATTAGCCGTTCTCGAAATACTTTTTTCTTCGAATAAATATAAAAATATCTTATATAAATTATAATCTGTATTCATAGGCAACCTCCATGCCGCATATTATAGTTGATTTTTATAAAAAAGTCAAACATCATAAGAGAATTTTATAAGAAAAGACAGTCCTAAGACCACCTTTTCTATGAACCAACACTACTATATTTCTTTATTCCTAAATAAAATAACCAAATACATGGAATCAAATATAAGAAAACTAATAAAGGAGAAAAAGCATACAACCATTTATCTTCTTTCCCAATAAAATAAAGCAATGGATAATAATTTACAAATCCATAAGGAATAATAAATGTAAAGAAAAAGATAAAACCTTTACTAAAAATTCCTATTGGATACTGTGCCATATATTTACCACCATCTGTAAAAACATTTCTAACTTCTAATCCTTGTACTGTAACAAAACAATAAGCTGCCGCTAATAAAAATAATCCAAAGAAAATCACTATTGCTGAAATCAACATTAAAAATAATGTCAAACATCTTATTAAATTCCATTCTATCTTCAAATTAATTAACGCAATCCAAAGTATTATAATCGATTGAATAACTCTAGATATTTTAACTAAATCAGAATCATTACATAATACTTGTAATAATATATTTCGTGGTCTAAGTAATAATCTATCAAAACCACCTTGAATTATTAAATTATCAAACTTATCAATTCCTCTAGCAAAAACTTCATTAATCGCAAAACCAAATTGAACTATCGCAAAGCAAAGTAAAACCTCATACAAACCAAATCCTTTTATATTATCAAATCTTTTAAATAATGCTAATATTACAAAGTAATAAGTAAAAAAGATTAGTATTTGTGATAAAAAAGTTATTAGAAAAGATGCTTTATATTCAAGTTCTGCTTTAAAGTGTAGAGAAAGTGCTCTAATATACAATCCCATATTAACCTCCCTGTACTACAACCCTTTTAAGGTTTATATTCAATAAAATATTTCCAAGTATAATCAAAATTATTATCCAAGCAAGTTGTATAACTATTCCAAAAAGACCCATTGAAACAGAAATATCTCCTACATATAATCTAAAAGGTAAATCACTAATATATTGAAATGGCAAACAACTAGAAATAATTTTCAAAAACTTTGGAAAAAAAGGTATAGGTATAACAAGACCAGACAATATATCTGCAATAACCATAAATATATTCACAATCCCCTTTTCATTCATCGTCATCAAAGTAAGAATCGGATATAGAGTTGTAAGTGCTACTACAAGTAATGCTCCTAAACTAAGAGAAATAATCGACAATAATAAACTAGTCAAGGATGTAGGTAATCCTAAATTATAAGGATATGGTAACAAAACAACTACCATTATTAATGGTAAAAATCGCAAAAATACACGAGCTAATCTTTGGCCTAACTCTTTAAAATACCACATGAAATACATACTTTTAGGTCTTGCCAATTCATAAGAAATATTTCCACTCTTAATAATCTCAAACAACTCATTATCTCTATAAAATTGATAAACTAAGGCAAAAAAAGCTTGATTGAGCCAAATATAAGTTGTTAATGCTCCTATTTTCATTGGTAGAGTACCACTTCCAGACTCATTAAAGGCAATATATACCATAATATAAACAAATCCAAAAAATAATTGTGTTACAATTCCAGCCCAAGCAGCCTGCCTATATTGTAAACCACTAATAAATTTTAATTTAAAATATTGAATATAAGCTCTCATATTTCAAAGTCCTCATATAATTTAATAATTATATTATCAATACTTTCATTATCAATCTCAATATCCTCGATTTTAATCTTTTTAGAAATAGTATTCAAAAGCTCAGATACTGTTAAAAAATTTGTATCAATAGTAAGTGAATAACCATCTCTTATTTTCTTTTTCTCAATTATTCCTTTCTTTCGTACATCTAATTTTTCATTAGTAACAATATTAATATATTTATAAGTACCATATTTATTTTTTAACCTTTTCAAACTACCATTATATAGAACTTTTCCATTACCAATTAAGATAATTCTTTTTGCGAGTGTTGTTATATCAGCCATATCATGAGACGTTAATATTATAGTTGTCTTTTTCTCTTTATTAAGTTTCTTAATAAAATCTCTGACTAGCTGTTTTGATACTGCATCAAGACCAATTGTTGGTTCATCTAAAAATAATATTTTAGGATTATGCAACAGTGATGCCGCAATCTCACAGCGCATTCTCTGACCTAGACTTAACTGTCTAACGGGAATGTTTATGATATCTTTTAAATTAAGTTTCTCTATCAAATCATTTTTTGTAACAATAAATTCCTCTGTTGGAATATCATACATTTCTTTCAACAAATCAAATGTATCTTCTGCCGGAATATCCCACCAGAGCTGGCTTCTTTGGCCAAACACAACACCAATTTTTTTTACATATCTTTTCCTATCAAGCCATGGAACCATACCATCAATACTACACTCACCAGAATCTGGTGTCAAAATACCACTAAGTATTTTAATCGTAGTTGATTTGCCAGCTCCATTAGGGCCAATGTAACCAACGATTTCACCCGCATCAATTGAAAAAGATACTGAATCAACAGCTCTAACAGTTAAATACTCCCTTTTAAAAAAAGATTTAATTGCTCCTCTTAAACCACTTTTCTTCTTAGTAACTTTAAAAGTTTTAGATATCTGCTTAACCTCGATGAATGACATTTTTATCACACTCCTTCCACAACGCAAAAAAGCCACATATCTCTATGTAGTACATATCGATATCTAGCTTTTCTGCAAAAACGTCCTTATAAATATACTATACTAATTTTAAAAAGGCAAGAAAAAAAGACTTTTAGTCCATCTTTTTCTTAAATAACATCACTTGTCCATAATCCGTGCTTATTACAGTAAGCATATAACTTCATTCCTGGAACATACATAACTTCAAAAGTTGCAGTCTCTCCTGGCTTAAAATATCTTGTAGTATCAGAATTACTATACTCTGCCATAATCCATTCTATATAATGATCATCATCCATTACATGATTAACAGAAACAACTACTTTATCGCCTTCTATTTTATATTGTGGCACATGCTTTTCTACTGCTGCATCAACACTGTTAGCTTTAATTTCTTTCTCACTAACATCACTAACTTCTTTCATCACCTTATATATATTATGACTACCTTTACATTCAATTAATTTCATCTTTTCCTCCTAAATTAAATTTAAAATAACAATATAATTATAGCACTTATTACCATAATTATCCATATAATTAAAACTCTAAAATCTATCTATATCTTAGCTATATACACTACTTGTTAAACTTTTCTTCCCATTCCTTCTCACGAAAACCATTTAAAACAAAATCTTTTCCTACTAACATAGGTCTTTTGACAAGCATACCATCACTCGCCAATAATTCTATCTTTTCTTTATCACTCATCAAAGCTAACTTATCCTTAAGTCCCAATTCACGATACTTCATACCACTTGTATTAAAAAACTTTCCAATTTCTTTACCACTAAGTTTAATAAACTCCTCAAGTTCTTCATAGTTAGGCCTATCAAGCACAATATCCCTAATTTCAACCTCTATATTCTTTTTCTCTAAATATTTAACTGCCTTCTGGCAAGTCGAACATTTAGGATATATAAATAATCTCATATAATTACCTCCACTATTATGTTATAATTAAATTGAATTTAAGTAAAGGAGAATATATGATAAAAGTAAACAATCTGAAAAAAGAATTTAAAAAAACAGATAAAAAAAGAAAAAAAATCAAATTCTTTGCTGTAAATGATGTTTCATTTGAAGCTAAAGAAGGAGAAATTATTGGTATTCTGGGTCCAAATGGAGCTGGTAAAACCACACTACTTAGAATGATTGGCGGAATTATGGAGCCAACTAGTGGAACAATTACTTACGATACAAAGAATTTTAAAGATAATGAAATTGCAATCAAAAAAGAAATAGCGTATTTATCTGGAAATACAAAAATATACAAAAGTATTTCTGCTTACGAACTTCTAAAAATGTGTTTAGAATTCTATGATTATCAAGATGATTATGATAAAAGAATTCAAGAAATCTCAGAAATATTAGAATTAGAAAATTTTCTTTACAATAAGATAGAAAATTTATCAACTGGTCAAACACAACGAGTAAACATTGCTCGCTGCCTTATCCATGACCCAAAATACTATATTTTAGATGAAGCAACTAGTGGCTTAGATATTATTTCAAGTCAAATTATTCTTGACTTCATAAAAACAGAAAAAAAACGTGGAAAAACAATTATCTATTCCACTCACTACATGGAAGAAGCTCAAGATATTTGTGATAAAGTTTATATGATTAATAAAGGTCAAATCATTAGCTCTGGAACCCCAGAAGAAATTAAAACAAAAACAAAGACTACTAATTTAAGAGATAGTTTCTTTAAAATAATAGGAGGTCTAAAAAATGAAGAATAAAACATTTTCCATCTTAAAAAAAGAAATACGTGAAATATTTCGTGATAAAAAATCACTTTCAATGATGCTAATAACTCCCATAATGATACCACTAATTCTAATTGGAGTCAGTGCCTTATTTGACAGTAATCTAAATAGAGATATAGAAGACTATAATAAAGTAGGTTTTGCCTATGAATTAACAGAACAAGAAAAAGAACTTACAAAAACTCTAAATATAGAACCAAAAACTGGTACATCAAAAAAAATAAAAAAGCTTTATAAAGAAGATAAAATAGACGTCTACATTGAGAAAAAAGGTAATGATTACATTATAAACTATGACGAAAATAATGAAAAAAGTTCAACAACTTCTATAATTGCCGAAAAATATTTAGAACAATACAAAATATTACTACAAGATTCCTATCTTACAAAAAATAATTTAAACAGTAATGATGTGTTAAATATTATTACAATATCTTACAAAACAATTGGTGAAAAAGAAGATAATTTCTATGTGAACTACATAACTACATATGCATTTATCTTCATCATTATGTCTATTACTGTATCAGCTACATACCCTGCAACTGATACAACTGCAGGTGAAAAAGAAAGAGGAACATTAGAAACACTTCTAACATTCCCTATAAAAAATAAAGATATAATAGTTGGTAAATATTTAAGCGTATCCATCTCATCAATAATAACAGGATTACTTGGATTCCTTCTTTCTATAATATCTTTAGTTTATATTTCAAATACCTTCGATATATTCAAAGGAATTAACCTAATTCCATCATTACCAACAATTTTAATTACAATACTAATCATTATTAGTTATTCACTATTAATAAGTGGCCTATGTATTGCTATAGCAAGCCTCTCTAAAACATTTAAAGAAGCTCAAAGTGCTCTTACTCCGATTACACTATTAAGTACAATTCCTGGATTAGTAGCTCTTATGACTAATATTAAAACTACTGCATTGATTTCAATCATTCCATTCTTAAACTATACACAAATATTTAATGATATAAATAGTAATCACATTAATTGTATTAATATCAGTTTAATGTTTATCTCAACAATTGTTTATACGTGTATTATATTATTCTATATAGTAAAACAATATAATAATGAAAAAATACTATTTAATTCCTAAAAATTGAATTTATTAAAAAAAGAAAGAAAAGAGATTTTTATCTCTTTTCTTTTATCTTCCTTTTGTTTCTATATCTTCTAAAGAGTCTTCTTCTAAATCACTAACATATTCTTCCATCATATCAGTTATTTCATTTCCATAAACTCCTTTTTTACCATAATTAGAAGCCATAACGTTTGAAACACGTAATGCAAGACCAGCAGCTGATGCTGCACAAACAAGTGTAGAAGACATATCACTAGGTAAGCTTGCTAGAGCTTCAACATGATTAAGAGTTAATCCTTCTAAACCTCCAGCTAAATTAGTAACATCTAACATAGCTTGATTCATATCATTAATAGCATCTGGATGAGCCACCACATAATCCAAAGAATCTTGTATAGCACTAAGATCAAATTGTGGATGAGTCTCAGCATATGCTTTCATAATATTGCTACATTCTGAAGACACATTTGCCAAAGTGCTTTGAGCACTATTCGCAACTTTTGCCATTTCATGCAAAGCTTCAACTTGGTTAATAGAACCGCTTCCGTAACGAGCAGTAATATCATTAATTTGAGAAGTAACATTTTGACTAAATTCATTATAGAATGAATGTCCTGCTTCATCAGCAGCATGGTAAACATCATTAAATTTCCAATTAGACATATCAAGACTAGCTCTTTCTATAGAATTAGCAGAACTCAAAACATCTTGATGAGCTTGAGCTTCCATTCCATCTTGGAAAATACCTCTCTTACCTTCAATATCAGCTCCAGTTTGATGAACATAATCTATAATACTATCATTAGAACTATTGACTCTTGATGCCTCGATATTTTGCTTATCTAATAATTCTTTTGCTTTAAATTGATGAACTAATGAAGCATTAATAGCACTTCCTGCTGCACTTGCAAAAACAACAGTTGTCATCACATCTCTAATAAATGGATCATCACGATAATCAAATTGCTCTGCTAAAGGCGAATAATACTTGCTTCCAATACTTCTTCTACCAATCATGCTTCTAGCAACTTCAGTATTTTTATAATAACAACTTTCTAATCCCATGAAATTAGTTAAAATAGCCTCATTATCTCCTTCAGATAAAGCTTCACTTAAGTTTTCGCCATATTCTCCTAATTTATGTTGAAGTTCATTATCAAAATCATTAGTTTTAGCAAATCTCATACCAACATAAGATAACTTTGTAGAAACAGCTTTAAAATCCTCTTCAAGTCCATGAACACCACCAGATAACAAGTTATTAGCATCTTTTCTACTAATCAAAACATCTTTAACATGACTAGCAGCCTTATCAATCAACTTAGTCTTCTCTGCAAGTAAAGCATCTTTTTCTTTCTTCTCTAAATCCCCTTCAACTAATTTTTGATCAACTACTTTAATTTGTCCTAACAATGTAAATATATTCGAATAAGAATATTTTATTTTATCATTTAAATCACTAACTTTACCCAAACCATGTTCCCTTAACTTACGTAAAATCATATCATTAATTTGATGATTCATGTCAGTTTTTAATTGACTACCTCGATACTCATTAAATAAAACATCCAACTCTTCTTCACTTAAGTCTTCATCTAAACGACGATTTAATTCAGTCATAACCTTTTTAACTCTACCTCTAGACATCAAACTACCAGACAATTTTCTTAAAAAACTAGTAGCTGCTTTAACGGTAGCAGGAATAATATGAACAATATTATAAAGAGCGTTTCCTGACTTCAAATCATTCTTGAAGTTTTCTGCAATCTTAATATTACTAGCATTAAACTTTTTAACATCTTTAGCTTTTATCTCTAAACCAGTAGTAATTTTATCCAAGATAGTCTCAACATGAGGTACAACCTTTTTCTTTAATTTAACATTCTCATAATTAACAATATATTTAGGATTAACACTTGTATTCGCTACATAATTAATCATTTTATTCGTATCAGAACTTATCTTATAACAATCTTTATCTTTTATTTTTTTACCTTCTTCAGTTGGAACAATACCAAATTTATTTAAAACATCAATACCAGCATAAATTTGATTATTATCATTTAAATCCCTATATAAAGTAATTATTTCCTCTCTTATTTCTTCTGTCTCCTCTGAAATAGAATCATCACTACTATTATCATCAGATACAATATCTAAATCTTCATTATCTAATTCATTTTCTTCTTCATCTTGACTTTGATTATTCTCATCATCAACTTCATTAGCAGCTTCATCTTCTTCTTTTAATTCATTATCATTAAAAGCATTTTCTTCATTACCAATTGAATCATTATCTACAACTTCATCTATATTATCTTCAACTTTACCTAAATGAACCTCTCTATATTCTATATCATATGGAGAATAATCGTTATCAGCATTTCCAACGATATAATTTAAATCAGCGTCATTCAATTTATAACAAGTAGCCAACTCAATTAGAGTTTCATCACCCTTAATTTCTAAATTGAATCTATCGAAAACATGTTTCTTAGCAAAATTTACATTATTATCCAAATCTTTATAAATAACAATCTTTTCTAAATTTGTTAATTTATTATCTACTACTTTCTCTTCTTCTTTCTTAGCATCAGCGCTATTAACAGGAACATCACTAAACTCTATTTCATAAGGTGAATATTCATTATCAGCATTTCCTATTATAAATTCTGCATCATCATCACTTATTCTATAGAAAGTTGCATTATTAACATTTATGCTTTTTTCATTTTTTCTGAGATTAAATCTATCAAGGACAGACTTTCTAACATATTTTTTACCACCATGTTCTAAATCAACATAAACTAATATTTTTTCTAACATTTCAGAAGCTGCTTTTTCCGAATTCAAATCACTTACTTCTACCATATCCTTTGGTGCATCACCTGGAACATAGTTATTATTCTTTGCAACAGCACTAACAACCTTCTCAGGTAAATCCATTGAATTAGTTTCGATAGCTCTTAACATCTCATTATTAACTTTCAAATTTCTAGCCTTATTCTCAGTAACAGCCATATCATCAACTGCATATAATGCCTCAATAACTTCTGAAAGAGATTTTTCCGAAGAACTATTTCTTTGTTCTTTTGCTATTTCACTAATTATTTCATCTTTAGCTTCAAGTAATAATTGCTTTTCTTCACTAGTTCTTTCTCTTAAAGGTTTATCAATAATCTCTGAAAGACCCTTACTAGATAAAATGGCATCCATAACTTTTCGTTTACTAACTGCTCCGACAATATCACGATATTCTTCTAAACTAAGTTCTAAAGCCTCTGCTTTTAGAATACCTTTTTCTATTTTATTCTTTCTTCTAGTTAATGAAGTTAATTGTCTCTTTCCTTGTTCAATCTGCTTTTTAACAGCAACAGCCACCTCTTGTTCTCTTAACTGCTCTTCAGCATACATTTCTCTAACTTTTTGTAATTCATCATCACTAAGTAGATTGTTTCTTTCAAATTCTTCTCTCTCGCTTCTTACTAATTCCTGCATTCTTAAGAAAGAAGTTTCATAATCTTTCTCTGCTTGTTTTAAAAATTTACGTGTATCTTTAATTTTATTAGAAATATTATTCAAATATTCCTTACAAGCACCAGTAAATTCTAGATCTTCTGAGCCTTCTTTTTCTAAAGAATCTAGCAAATTCAAAAGATTATCAATTTCTTCGCTATCTTTCGTTACACTTGCAATTTTTTCAAGAGCTTCAGTTAACTTTGCAAACTCTCCATTAGCCTCTTCCCTCTGACTTTCATAAAACTGATTGTTAACTGTTTCCATGTTAATTATCTCAGCTGATGTTTCAGAAGTTTGTGAATCAGCTCCCAAAGAAGCACTATCATAAAGAGAATCAACAAGTTCTATAATATCTTTTTTATCCTCTAATTCATTATTTTCAAATTCTTCCTTCGGAGATACTAAAGTAGACTCTAATTTAGTTCTATTAGTTTTAATCAAAGTATATTCTCTTCCAATTTCATTGCTCTGACCATAAACTATTTCATAATTAGGATCTAGTCTAATATCAAGTCCCTGGTTTCTTTGAACAGCTGCAAAGATATCTTCTTTTTCCTTTTTAACACCTTTACCAACCATTGTCTTATCAACGTTATATTTAACCTTTTCAACTATAACCCTTGAAACTGTAAATGGTAATTTATTGTCATCAGTCTTTTCCCCATAAGAAACTTTAACCTCACCAACATTACCAACTTCTACACCAGACACCTTTAATATTTCAAAAACTTTATTATCTATTTCTTCTTGAGATTTCAAACCGTCCAAATCCAAAGTTCCATTAACAATTTCTTCCATTTCTATCTCTTCTACTTCGATTATCTCAGAAGCCAATTGCGAATCCTCATCAATCACTGAAACCTCAGTATTAGCAACTTGAAGTTCTTGTTTTTTCTCATCAAGACGAATCTTTTTCATTCTATAAACATCAAACTTCGTACTCATTCCCTCATCAAAATCACTAGCACCTTCATAACGAATATCAAGTTCTGATTTATCATTAATAGGAATTCCTTCTGCTCTCATCATATCAAAAATTCTTTCACGCTGTTCTGATGGAGAAATTTGAATATTATCCAAAACATACTCGCCGGAATAAACTTTTTCACTTTCAATCTTGTAAGGTACTACTTTCTTAGTTTCTCTTATAACTACAAATCTAGTAGACATTCCATCCTCAAAATCTTCAGCGCCTTCATAACCAATATCTATTTTGTCTCCATCGTTAACAACAACACCAGCAGTCTCCATCATAGACATAACTTTCTTTTTTTGTTCTTCTTCAGTCATTCTAATACCGTCTAAAATAAATGAACCAGAAAAAATTTCTTCTATTTCGCTTTCTTCTTCATAAATAATACTCTCATCTTTATCATTTACTGTATTTGCAATCGTATCAATTTCATCTTGTATATAATCCGCAATCTTTAAAGACTCATCATCAAGTATTTTTTCTCTATTATATTTAAAAACTGTAAACTTAACAGAATTATCCTTATCATAATTTTCTGTTTCTTCATAAGATATTTCATAATCAGCAGTTGGATCAATTTCTACTCCATCATCAAGCATCATTGTAAATATTTGTCTTTTTTGAGCAGTTTGATCCATACTAGAAGGATTAAGTATAAAAGTATTGGAATATAATTCATCCATTTCTACCTTATATGGAATCATTTCTTTAGTAACTCTGCTAACAGAAAAACTAATAGATTCGTCATCTGCCATTTCATATTCAATTTCTAAATTTTCTCTATCTTCTAAATCATAACCGACTGCTTCTAATACCTTAAAAACTCTATTACGTTTTTCTAAATCATTCTTATAATCATCTTTTGGTATAGTTCCAGTAGCAACAACAACCTTTTTTTCTTCTTCTACGTACTCAATGTTATCCATAAAAACTACCTCTCTTAATTCTTACTTTCTTTATCAAGTTTTTCTAAAACTTCACCAATCATCTCAAGTTCTCTTTTATCAGTAATGTTCTCTAATTCCATTTTTTCATTTAGAGGATCAAATGCAGATACATAAATATTTTTTCTACCATTAGAAGCAACACTATTATCAGTATAACCTACATATGCTTTCATAGTTTCTTCACATTCAAATGTAAATAAAACCTCACAATCCACCATTTTTCCATTTTTTTCCATCTTAATTATTTCATTATTAATATCGAACTTTATATCTTCCATTCCAATCCTCCACACTACTATCTTATACCATTATAGCTTATCATTATAACAAAAAAAAGTCAATTAAGTTAGTCCTTTTCAAGACTATTTAATAGACTTCTTTTTATCAATATTATTAACTATTAACCTTAATACTAATTATATCATTTTCACTAACATTTTTTTCATCAACGACTTTTATATGATAATAAACATCCTGCTTAACTTTACCTCTAAGTTTTTGATCCTCAATTATGATAGATTCTTGATCAATCATTAAATTTTGAGCACTATAATCTTTAGTAACTTCAATTGAGGAATCAGTCTCATTTAATACAGTAATAGTATATGGAAGTTCTTTATCATTTATTTTTTTATCTCTATAATTTGTAATTTTTAAAACATACTCATCTTCTTTAGCCAAACTAGATAAATTTAAACTAACATTTTCTTCTGTTCCTGCTTTCAAAACAGGAATAACTAAATCAGCTGATAATTTATCTTCATTTTCCTTCTTCTTTTTAACTACCATAAAAGATAAACAAATAACAACAATTAATAGTAAAATAAATATTGCTAGTAAAATATGTTCTGTTTTTAATTTCTTATTTTCTTTCTTTTCAGAAGACTTACCTTTACCATTTACTTTAGCATTTTTATTTGACGCTTTAGAAGTAGATTTGTTTTTACTCTCTCCCTTACTAATCTTATTTGACGATTTAGTACTAGAATTACCTTTTCTTCTAGTTGTATTTTTCTTTTCACTATCTTTTTGATTTTTAGTTTTACTTTCTTTTTTTTCACTACTCATCTTAATATATTTCTCCTTCATAATTTTCTAATATATTTATACACTCAGTATTATTCAAAAATTCCTTATTTAAAATATTATTTTTTCCTCCAATATAATCATAAATAATATCATCTCTAAAACCTGCCTTTGAAGCATCTTTTCTCGTTGCTCCAAAATGTAAAACTTTTATATTTGACCAAATAATTGCTGATAAACACATAGGACAGGGTTCACAACTACTATACATCGTATAACCAGACAAATCATGACTACCAATTTTCCTACATGCCTCTCTAATTGCAACCACCTCAGCATGATTAGTAGGATCATGACTACTTAATACTGTATTATGACCTCTACTTATAATTGTTCCATTACCATCAGCAATAATTGCACCAAAAGGGCCACCATCTCCTTTATTAGCTCCAAATTTTCCCTCTTTGGCAGCTTCCTTTAATAACTCATCTACCATTATAATCACCTTTCTAATCTAGCCTTTATTGTTTCTCTCCTAGTCTCTAAACTTTGCTTATTAACATCGGTCAAAGTAGCCTTAAGAATCGCATTAGAAACATCTTCATCTATTTTAACAGAATCAGAAATCTCTGTAACAACATGAACATTACCACTCAACATATTAACTCTATCCTCTAAAAATTTAAAAGTCATACTAGTATCATTCTGACTATTTTTTAAATACTTAGAAGTATAAATTATATCTGTTTTCTTTTTACCATCATCAAAATTAAAACTCAAATTAGTTCTTTTTTTATCAAACTCTAATTTCATCTCACCAATTTTATTATTAGCACCATCACGTATTTGAAATTCATACTTATTTGTCTTAAATTCCAAATAAACATCATATTTGATTTCATCATTAACAATATAGTAAAGTTCTCCTTTATTTTCATCACCATCATAAGTAATAACTCTTTTATCATCACCATCTAAATGAACAATTTCTAATTTTAAAAACTCACAAGTAAAACTAGTTGTATAAATATTTATAGTATAAGATTCATCCTTTTTCAAAAAATCAGTTTTGTCTTTTATTTTCCATTTAGAAAAATCCTCATCAATACTAGTTAATATTTTTTTAGACTTTTCATCATTTTTTAAATCACTTAACATATTTTTAGCAATTTTTCTTACAATATCATCAGTTAATTTTAAAGAAATTTGTTTAACCTTCTCATTCTTTCCATTAATATTTTCGTAGGCTTCATATCTAGAAAAATACTCATCTTTTAAATTTTTCTTTAAAGAATTAATTAAAAAATCATATAAATAGTAAAAATTATCATTAGTAGTATTTTCTGCATCTAAACTTTCAAAATAATTACAACCACCATTATTAACGTAATTATTTAAAAAGTTATCTAAAAAGTAATACTCTGTAGAATTATCAATTAAGTACTTATAATTAACAATATTCTCTTCTAAAATCTTTTCATTTAATTCATAATATAGCTTTTTATTCTTAGTATCTTTTTTTAATACAATCTCTGTATTCATAGAACTTAAATTATTTAAATAATTTACTTTCTTTAAAGATTCTATATCAAAAAGACTTTCATTTCTATATTTTTCACTATCCAAATTAACATCTATCTTACTATGAATAGTATAATTTTCTCGAAGTTTATGACCATTATTTTCTAAATAGTTTTTTAATAGACCATTGACCTTATCTATTGTAGTTCCCATAATATAGTTATTACTAGAAATCATATTAAAGTAAACTCCAATTCCTATTAAGGAAATGGCTATAATGAATACAACTACAACAACTGTTACATATAATACTCTCTTCTTCTTTTTTTTATTCTCTTCCACAAAGCTCACATCCCACTATCTTAGTTATATTAATTATAAAAAAAAAAGAAGTGGATGTCAATTTCCACTTATTATTTATAAAGACTCTGTTACAAGTCCCAACTTATAATTAAAACTTCTAACTCCATTTATAGTAGAAGGATTATAGAATACTGTTATTTTTAATTCAACTTCTTCTCCTGGTTTTAACTCTCTTCCAATTATATCATTATAAGTAATAGTAACTGGATCAATCATACTACTAAACTTACTATCTTTATAGTTTGGGCTTTCCATTAAATCTACAATTATAGCATCCATTGTTCCCTCATTAACTACACTAACGTTATAGCTTATTTCATCATGAGCATTATTCAAAGTAAAATTCATATCTAATTCTTTACCTTCTGCAATAATATTTACGTCCCCACTAGGATTAATTTTCCCACCTTTAGTAGATGAATTCTTTCTAACATTTTTAAAAGAAACAGAAAACTTTTCTACTTCATTTTTCTCATTTTCTAATTTCATAGAAAGAACTATAAACCCTACACCCATACATATAATAGTAACACAAAGAATTATGATTACACTATTTCTAATATTAATCATTTTTTTCATCTTAGCACGCCCCTTTTTTATTTAAATCAATTGACCCATTATAACAATAACTATAACTTATATTATTATCAATTATTTCAATATAAGCATAAACTTTTCCATCTCTTACATAATACCAACTATTATTAGAAGGATAGTATTTTAACTCACTATCAGCAGGTATTAAACTAATAATAAGTTCTGTGTCATTTTTCTCTAAAGAAGTTATATTATTTTTTTTAACATAATCTTCTAATTTTTTATAGACATTATTAATAAACTTCTTACTATTATTTTCATCTAATTCTAAAGTAGTATTTTCCCTACTCTTACTTGAATTTTTAAATGTTCTTGGAAACTCTTTTGAATAATTATCAAGCACTCGAAGAATTGCTTCATCACTATCACTTTCTAAAACATCTAATTTTAGAGATTCTGCCTTAAGAAACAAAGAGCTACTATCTTCGATTATATTAGTATTTAATTTATATTTTGTAAGTACTAATTTTAATACATTAAAAAATTCTCTATAATAATCATCACTATATCTAGTTACCTTAACCATTGAATTACTCTTTAAATAATTATTTTCTATAAGTATTTGTACTATCCTATCTAGACCATCTTCTATAGTAGTATTCTCTATATTTTCATTATACAAAGTAACTGCCTCTTCACAAAAAAACATAAGATGATAGATTTTCTTTTCTTCATTAATTGTAACTGCAAAATTAACCTTACTATCAATATCAAATTCTAATAAATTTTTATAGTTACTTGTTTTTATAAAACTATCACTCGAACCCATTTTTGATTTATATTCAGGAATAACATCTTTAAAAACATAATAAATAGATATACTTATAATAACTATTACTTCAAATATTATCGCAAATTTCTTTCCCATAAGCTATCCTTGCTCTTCTGTTGTATATTTAGGAGAAAGTTTTAATATAACTTCCATCCCATCATTAATAGTAGTTCCTTCAGATACTGATTGTTCAGTAACATAACCAACTCCATCCAAATTAACTTTCAAACCTAATTTTTGTAATAAATCTTTTGCTACTTTCGCCGATAATCCCACAACATTAGGAACAGTAATTCCTGAATCATTTGTAATTAAATAAACCGTATCATTCGTTGTTATAACATCACCCTTATTAGGAGTTTGCTTTATTACTTTATTTCCAGAACCAAGTACTACATAATTAATTTTATTAGATTCTAAATTGGTTTTAACACTATCTAACTTTTTATTTACAAAATTAGGAATCTCATAATCATTAATTTCTATTTTAGGACTTTCCGTATCACTATTTCCAAAATATTTAGAAATATTAGTAACAATTTCCTTAACAGCATTACTAATTGGCTTCTGACTACCAGCTGTAGGCCTTTTTACAGAAGCATATATTATTATTTGAGGATCACTTTTTGGATAAACTCCTGAAAAAGAGGAAATAATATCTTCTTTTCCATTCATATAACCTCCACCTTTTTCATTAGCAATCTGTGCTGTTCCAGTTTTTCCTACAAGTTCACCACCAGGAATCCGATAACCACTACCAGTATTACCTATTCCATTAACACAATCATCCATTAATTGTATCATTTTATTAACAGTACCAGTTGAAGCAACACGTTCTATTTCTTCACGTTTATTTTCTAAATCAACTTCTCCCGTATCAGAATTTACTATTTTAGAAATTAAATATGGTTCAAGCAACATTCCATCATTAGTAAGCGGTGTCATTGCTTTAACATTTTGTATTGGTGTTGTAGTAATACCTTGTCCAAATCCAGCATTATATATTTCTGTTTCATACTTGAATTCCAAATTACCCCTAGATTCATTAGGAAGCTCAATTCCAGTCTTTTTACCAAAACCTAATTTCTTAAAATACTGTCTAAGCATGACACTAGACATATGACGATTAATTATATTGATTACACCAACATTACTACTCATAGCATAACCTTTATCATAGGAGATAACTCCCCAACCGCCACGATCCCAGTCACCTATTTCCGTTCCATCTGTAGTAACATAAACCCCTGATTTATAGGTTTCAGCGCCATCATAGACACCATTTTCCATCGCAGCCATATAAGTAAAAGTTTTCATTGTTGAACCTGGCTCATATGGAGAGGCAACCAACATATCCAAATAGTTAGAAATATTTCTTTTATTAGGATCAAAGGAAGGAGATGAAGCCGTTCCAAGTACAGCCCCACTCTTAGCATCTAAAATAGTAATATGAAACCAATCCCAATCATATTCTTTGTCAGAATTATTAAGTGCCTGTTCTATAAAAAATTGGACATTAGAGTCAATCGTCAAGTAAATATCTTTTCCTTGAACAGCATCCTTCTTTATAACAGGTGTATTAGCAATCTTATAACCTTTCAAATCTTTCTGATAAGTAGTATACCCATCTTCACCTTTTAAAATAGAATCATACTGCTTCTCAATTCCCATTTCACCTTTTATAGTCAAATTCTCATCATCTTCATTTTTAGCATAACCAATTGTGTATGAAGCAAACTGCCCTTTAGGATAATACCTTTTAAAACTTTCTATAAAATCTAAACCTGGCAAATTAAGATCTTCTATCTTCTTTTTAGTAAGCTCATTAAGACCTTTTCCTTTACTACCAAATTCAGTTTGATATACATTTTCTTTATTTAAATATTTTAAAACATCATCTTTTTCCATTTCCAGTATTGGTGCTAGTTTTTCCGCAGTTTCTTCTTTATTAACTACATGCTGTGGTTTTTTATCATTTGTAGTTCTTTTAGAATCCAAATAAGCAATAAGTTTATATGAAGAAACATTTTGTGCTAGCGCATCACCATTACTAGAGTAAATTGAACCACGTTTTGCCGATACAGTATCTGTTCTAGTAGTTCTTTTACTAGCAAGTTCCTTTAGATTTATTCCATCTATTTCCTTTGAAGTACCCAGTTGAATAACTCGCCATATCATTAGACAAAATAAAAGAAGAGAAACCAATATAATTACTCTTGAATACCTAATATTATTTCTCTTCTTTTTCTTTTTCAAAGTACCACTTCCTATTAGTTATCTTCTACAACAGTCTTTATATTATTATTATTATAACTCAAACCCTGTTGTTCTGCAACTTCTTGTATCTTAGTTAAGGAAGCAAGTTCATCAATTGTCATTGCTAGTGATTCATTAGTCTTTTTTTGTGCATCAATCTCTTTTTTCTGTTTTTCAACTTCAAAATTAATCTCTGCTAGTGTCGCCTTAGAAAAGACAATTGACACTGGTGACACAACTAATAAGAAAAGCGCTAAAGAATATAGTAACTTTTCAAACTTAGACATTTTTAATTTCTTTTTTACCTTTCTCATTATACCATCTCCTATTTTATTCTTTCTATTACCCTAAGCTTAGAACTCCTAGCTCTCGGATTATTTTTTACCTCTTCATCACTTGGAACAATAGCCTTATTAACAACCAACTTAAAATCTGGTAAATATTCAGCTGGTATGTTAGGCATTCCCTTAACTCTATCATCACACTTGCATTTTTCTTTAAATATATTTTTAACCAATCTATCTTCTAGAGAGTGAAAAGTAATAACAGCTACTCTTCCTCCAACTTTAATTAAAGATAAAGCTTGTTCTAGAGCTGGTTCTATAACATCTAACTCATGATTAACTTCAATTCTTATCGCTTGAAAAATTTGACGAGCAGGATGTTTATCTTTTCTAAATTTCATTGGCACAGCCATTTTTATTATTTCTACCAATTCTAAAGTAGTCTCAATTGGCTTTTTTTCTCGTGCCTCACATATTTTTTTTGCTATATTATTTGCAAATTTATCTTCACCATACTTATAAAAAATACGAGCTAATTCTTCCTTAGAATACTCATTAACAACCTCATAAGCTGATAATTCTTGTTCCCTATCCATTCTCATATCAAGCCTTGCATCATTATGATAAGAAAAACCACGCTCTTCTTCATCAAGTTGAGGTGACGATACCCCTAAATCAAATAATACTCCATCTACTTCTTTGACATCAAGTTCTAAAAGTTTTTCTTTCATATGAACAAAGTTACTTTTAATGATAGTGAAGTTAGTACCAATCTTATTCAAACGATTGGTACTATGCCGAATTGCTTCACTATCCTGGTCAAAGGCGAATAAATACCCCTTATTTATTCTATCCAAGATGTTACTACTGTGTCCTCCATAGCCTAGTGTTGCGTCAACTATAATGCTATTTTCTTTTAAATTTAGGGAGGAAATAGACTCATTAAGTAATACGCTTATATGTTTTTCCATTACAAATCCACACTTTCATTAAATAAATTTTCAGCTATGTCTGACATATTGTCTTTAGCAGAATCAAAAAAACTATCCCAATCTTCTTGTGACCAAATTTCTAATCGATCACCCGTTCCAACTATTACACAATCTTTTTTTAAATGTGCATAATTAATTAAGGGAGCCGTTATATTAGCACGACCTTGTTTATCTAATTCCACGTTTGTAGCACCTGACATAAAGAAACGACTAAAATTTCTCGCATCTTTCTTAGTGAAAGGCAAGGAAGCAAGTTTATCAGTAATATTTTTAAAATTATCAAATGAATATACAAAAAGACAATTTTCAATACCTCTAGTGATGATAAAAGAATCCCCTAACTCTTCTCGAAACTTAGATGGGATTATAATTCTACCTTTATCATCTATTGTATGATGGTATTCTCCAATAAACATCTGCATCCCCCACTTTTCACCACAATCAACCACTACCTATTATTATATTACAAAAAGAACTTCCAAAAGTAAATATCAAAAAAACGTTTTTATTGTAGATTTACATTAATTTACAAAAAAAGAAACAACCAAAGTTGTCTCTAATTAAACATAATACTTTTAATTAAATACTTATCATTAACTTTATCAAAAACATATTCTGCATCCATTAATGATTCTTCAATTGTCTCCACCTCTTCTACAGACAACACAAGAATATTGCTCGTAAATGTTTTAAGTATATTATTATTCTTAGCATCATCCAACGTTTTGTATACATTTATTTCAAAATAATCGCCAACTGGATTTACTTTTTCATAATATACTTTTCTCTTAAATGTCCACCTATCTGTCTTAGCTGCATCGGAAACATCTTTAAAATAAACAAAGATATCATCAGATTCACTTCTCATATATTTAAAGCTATCTTTACCATATTCATATAAAGTATTACCTCTATCATCTTTTAAAGTCTTTTTATAAGTTTCGAAATTCTCAAAATATTTTTTACTTTCTGTTTCTAAATCACTAACAGTTGCTTTATCATTTTTAAAATCGCATAAACAATCTAATAAAAATAAGGTTTTGTCTTTATTAGAAAGTTTACTAAAATCATTAACTGGATAATTAATTCCCAAAAACAAATCTAGTTTATCCATACTTTCTTTAACTTCAGGATAATACTTACTATATTCCTCATAAGTCAAATCAGATGAAGCTACTCTTTTATCATTTTTCTGCTTATTATCACCTGAAAATCCTATAGAAGTAGCTATAATGAAACCACTTACTATCAACACTATAGCTACAATGAGCAATATACAAACAAATATTTTTTTTGAATTATTTTTCATTCAATCACCACCTTAACAACCACTAGGAGAACATTCAATATTTCTATAACCACCTATTTCACAAACCGTTCCAGTATACCTATCACGAATTTCAATTCTTTGTGGCATCGTACGAGTATTACATGAGCATGGACCAGCATTAACATAACTACGAAAAACAGTTGAACAATTTCCATATACTCGATAAGCATATGAAGTACTAGCGATATTACCTGCCCTATCCTTAACAGATACCCATATTATTCTAGTACCACCATCTAAAGAACCAGGTAACAAAAGATTTCTAGTACTAGATGAAGTATAACTATCACAAGATCTTGATTCCGAAATACAATAACCTTCAATACCAGAACCAGTATCATTCGCTCCAACTCGTACCACAACATTCAGACTATTAAAACCTGTTGACATAGAATTGACCGTAATACTACTAATACTTGGATTAGAACTATCAAAACTGACAGTTGTCTTTGCTGGTGCTGAACAGTTAGCTGTATCATTAACTGATGTTGCAGCAGTATTACAAACCTTTACATAAATATTTTTGGTTTGACCAGAAGCTCCACTTATAGTTGGCAATACAACACTACTTGCCCCACTACCACCAAATCTTGTATAAGAATTAGTATTAAATCCATAATACCAACTTCCTATTTCACTAGCTTTAGTAGCAGTCGTAGCTCTAATAGACCTAGCACTTGAAGTAGCCCACTTCCCACTATATGGATTAGTTATCTTTGGTGGTTCTGGACGACAAATTCCAACATTACAAGTACTATTTCTAGTAAATGTTTTACTACACTTAGCACCAGTATATATATCTAATGAACCAGATGTTTGCTTAACAGTTCCAGGTCCACAATTCGTACTACAGCTTCCACTATTCGCCCATTTATCATCACTTTTTGTTGAAGTACATTCTTTATAAACAGAATATCTAAAAGCTCTCTTCGAAACATTACCTGCTAAATCCTTCACGCTTACATAAACAGTTCTAGTTCCACCATCATATTTACCACCAACATTAAGAGAATAAGTAGAAGTAGAACTTCTGTAACTATTACAGCTTCCACTTGATAAAGAAACACAATATCTCAAACTATCTGTTGGTGTATAACTATCAGTAGCAGAAACATTAACTTTAACATTCAAATTATTATAACCACCTGTTGTAGATGCAATATTAACATTAGAAATATTAGGTACACTATTATCAATATTATAAGGTCCAAAGACTACATAATTTCTTCCAATATTTTCTTTATTTACCCAACTTTTTCCAACTAAATCCTGCAATCCATCTATCTTGACAAATAAATAATATGAACCATTACCACCTTCAGGAGTTGTCAATTGCATAGATTCAGCAACTACATTCTCAGCCTTTAAAACCTTTTCTTTTTGAACAGCATTACTAGGAATATTAATATTTAATTTATTCCAAGTCGTAACTGAATTATAATCATTTGAATTACTCCAAGCATAACTAATATTTCGATTAGTATGAATACCAGTAGGACTATTAATCACAATTTTAGTAGTTTTCTTTGTACTATTATATACCAGAGAATTATTCGGACTAGCACTTATAGAAATATTTGATTCTTCAAATTTACATTCATCACTATCAATACTATAGACTTTATTTTGCTCTGGATAAGTAATAGTAACTTTCTCAACCTTATCTCCTACCTTATCTCCACAACCTAAATAAGTTGAATATCCATATTGATTCTTTATTTTAACAACTTTTACAAAAGTATTCTCACTATTACAAGAAACATCATTTAATTGAATATCTTTTGTCAACATCTTATTTTTTAAATCACTATACTTAATATATGCACATCCAGAAGACTCTCGTCCAAACAAATCTTCACCATAAGCATCAACATAAAGCTTAGCACTAGCTGTCAAACTATCAGCATAAGTTAAAAACTTAGAATTCTTATTTTTAGCTTCTATATTTCTAATTAAAGGAAATGACATAACCGTAATTATCCCCAATATAACAATAACCACTATCAACTCTACCAACGTAAAACCTTTTTTATTCATAAAACACATCTACTTTCTAATATATTAAACTTTATCCAAATCATCATTTTCTTTCTTCACATTATCATTACCAATCGTAAACTTATTAGAAATGAGATGTAATTCTTCTAATAATTTATTATACTCATTCAAAGCACTATCCGAATTAAAATAAACAACAGAATTTGTATATTCAATAACAGAATCATTATTCTCTAAAAAATCAACTATCTCCAAAGCTTTATCTAAAAACTCGTTAAATGTACTTATAGTATTTCCCATATCTTTTCTAAGTTTCTTATATTCTTCTTTATCTTTTTCTGTATACATTATCTGTAAATATAAATCGTAATAATATTCATAATCATCAAGCTTGTCTTTATCAAGTAAACTTTTTATTGTTTCACCATCACACGAACTATCAATCTCTTTAAAGTATTTATTTATACTATCTTTACTATTCCTTATAGTTTCTCTACTAACATTATAATTAGGTCTATCTAAAGATAAACTACTAGGTGCTAAAACATTATTTAATTTTTCATCAGCTAAGTATTTATTAATATTTTTCACACTATCGGATAATCTCTTATAGTATTTTTTAATCGTTTCTTCTACATAAGCACAATCACCTTTAGTTTTAATTTCTATTTTAAATTCATCGTTCATCAAATCTTTATTACTAAAATTAAGTATTTCAATTTTTAATAATGCTTCTTGTTTTAATTCATCAACCGCCACATATATAATCCATACTAAAAATAATAAAATAATAATTGCTACTCCACCAAGAGTTAGTTTTACCCATTTTTTCATCTACACCATTACTCCTACAATACACTCTAGTATTTTCTTCCATCTTATCACATTTATTTCCAAAAACAAAGAATATAGTCAGCTTTTTAGCAAAAAAAAGAAAATGAAATTTAAATAAACCCATTCTCCTATTATTTAACAATTATTATACTACTGCTTTTTTCTTTTGTAATATTTGGTACAGTAGCGATTGCTCTTTGTGCTAATCCCTCTTCATTATCTCTATTATAAGCTTTAACATACACCAAATCACCATCAAATGTACAACTAACTGGTCTTCCCAAAATCCATTTAAATCTTACTGTACCATCTACAGAGTTACTTTTACCATAATTTTCGTAATATATAGTTGCCATTTCTCTATCCCAAGACGTTGGATTATATTGCATAAATCCCGCTCCAACCGGTGTACTTGCATTGTACAAAGCAGCTAAAACATCATAACGATTTTTATTAGAAATATCAATTACATCTTTTTCTATTTCCTTATAACCATAATCAACATCAGGTAATTCTTCTTGATCAAGTCCCAAAACTTCTCTATTAAACTTTTCCCTAAACTCATGAGCAAATTCATAAGATGCACATTGTCTTACATATTGAGGAATTATCGCTATAAAGCCAACCGTATTTTTTTCTTCTCTATCCTCATCAGCTAAAGCTATTTTTATAGCCAAAATCAATGTATCAATATCTACTCGATTAGGAATCATTTGTGCTAACTTATGATAAAACTGACACTCTGGATTATATTCATTCCAACTCCCACTAGCCTCCGAAAAACAAGCTCTTGCATTATCCATATATAACATAAAACCTCTCCTATTCTAACAAATATCATCAAAACTTATATTCTTAGTAAGCTTCTTAGCCTTAGTATCACTATTATTAACTCTAGCTAAATACTTATTAAGCTCAGCTTCTGTATCTTTATCTTTTTTTATTTGAGCACTCTCAATATTACCATCAAAATCCATTAAAATATACCAACCATCTCCAGAATACATCTTCAAATATTTTTCCAAATTCACTGTCTCTTCAATTCCATAGGCTCTATATCTTAAAGCATTAACATTAATAAGTGCATCATCAATCAAATCAAGATTTGCCCTACTTAAATCATCTATAATTATTGGCTTACTTCTATCATCATAATACTGCGCTCCAACTGTACCATATCTAATGTTATCCGGTACACTACCAGCTAATATTTTCTGAGAACGAGAATCATATACATAAACATTATCTTCCAAAGGTCTTGGTACATTACCTTCAAACAAAGTCAAACCATTAAATGTATAATCTGACTTTCCAACAGTAATAACTTTTACTCTCTGAATATCATCTTCATTCTCTCTAGAAACACTAAGCATTTTTCTTGCCGCTTCCTTATAAATATCCAAAAGTTTAATATCATCACTATACGCACCATGAACAGGGCTCCCTGCTTCAACACTATCGAAGCAAATTACATCACCATTTCTCCAAACCCAACTCTGCGTCAAAAACTTATCATCATAATAAACAACAAATGTTCTGCCATTTTTTGATTGCATTGAATGTTTTAATGCAGAATAAGAAATACCACCTACAATAAAACAACAATGTGACAGATTACCAACAGCTACAGCTAATGGATTATCTAAATCAAGAATCTCATATCTAAAAGAACCTGTCTTACCAGAAACCTTAGGAATAGTTGAATAATCTCTATCCCTTGCATCCTTACATAATTGTACTGCCTTCCTCAATTTATCATCACTAATAGTATTCATTTCAATTAAAGCGCCCTTAAACTCTAATTCATCTGGTTTTAATTCAATTGGTAAATCAACATCTTCAAAATGCTTCACAATTCTCCTAACACTTAAAACACCATTACATGCTTCCTTAATATTAAAATATTCATTACAAAATTCAGTAAAATACTTTTTAAACTCTGGTAACTCTCCTCTTATCATTTTATTAATCACTGTATTAGTTTCATTAATCTTCCCATATCCAAACAAGAAATTTATAAGTTCCTCATTAATCTCTGGAGAGCCATCATCTCTAATAGAGATACTACTATAATTAAGCCCATCAAATAAATTTTCCATCAAATTACCTTGCATATCTGACTCTAATAAATATTTCCCCTTGTCCTTACCAAAATAGCATAATAATTGTAATCCCATTCTCTCTACAAAAGACAAATTATCTGCACCAGTATTTTTTCTATCAATCATATTTTTCCATTTTATAACTGGAGAAATATTCATTTTAGCTAATTGCTCATCAGTCAAAAAATTAGTAACATAATCAGCATTATCAATTAGTTGACCACATTTCGTTAAATATATTAATCCTTTATAATTTTTAGTCATATAAACCTTTTCAAATGGCATAGTCCCTTTAGCTAGTCTATAAAAAACTCCATTAAACGAAATATTATCAGTAAATGTTCCATCCTTTAAAGCTCGACTAATTAAATCATCACTAAACTTATCTCTAAGCTCAATAAATAAAGGATTTCTATCATCAATAACTTTCTCTTTTAGTAACTTACCACAAGCAACTATCGCTTCTATATAATCATCATAAATTAATTTTCCATGACCATTATAATCAATCTTCTTAACCAATTGTTCAAAATCACTTAAAGAATAATCTTTCTCTCTACAACTATCAGTAAACCTTCTAATAAGTTCTTCTGTAGTAGCTTCATTAATATATTGAGAAATCTCACAATCACTATAAGCAACATCTAAAAGATTTAAAATAACCTCTATAGTAAATTCATTACTTTTATAATATTCCTTATTATCAAATAATAAAAGTGTTCTCTCAACTCCTATCTGATGAAATTTATCTTTAAATAAATAAAATAAATCCAAGTCAGTAAGGGGTTCCTTCATTTGCTTCTCATCTATATCATCATCAAAATAATAATCATTAGATTTATATCGATAATTTTCTAAATAACTATATCTAGTAAGAAACAATTCAAACTTTTCTGCAGAACATTCATCGATTAATTCTTTAAAATTATCAATTATAATTTCAAAATTACTAGCTTTAGTAACTTTCAAAAGAATAGATTCTATAAAAGAATCAGCATCAAGTCCCACTACAACATCTTTATTTTTAATAAGTAAAGCTATGGCTTCTTCTTCATTTAAGTCATTAATCTCAAGTAAAATATCACTCCCTAAATCATCAGGAAAATATTCTTTTAACTTACTCCTAGCTTTATCACTAACAGAATAATATAAATTTAAAAACATTTTATCTTCTACATCAAAAGTTTTATTATACTCTTCAATTGCTTTAACTTGTAACTTCTCATCTACATTAGCAATAAGCATTCCAATTAAGGATGGAGTTAACTTCTTATGATAATTACTAAGTAAATTCAATATATCTTCATCTCTTAAAAACTTTAATGCCTCAATCCAAACAATCATCGGATACTTCTTCATTCTTTCAAATGCACAATCCCCCATATAATCATTTCCTAAAGACATAAATGTATAAGCAATAGCTGCCTCTTGAATAACCTCATCCTTTAGTCTATCCATAATATCTTTTTTATGTGTCATAATGTCTAAAACTCTTTGTTGTTCAGCAAAAGTTTTAAATCCTACCTTAGCATTATATTCTTCAAATAACTTTAATGCCTCATCAAAAGGTAATACTAATATCTTATTAAAAAGTTCTGCATATTGCATAAGAATCCCCCTCTTTTTAAATGTTTTCTATTCTAACACATTATAAATTAAAAGAAAAGAAAAAGAAGAAAAACTCTTCTTCAAAATATTTATTTTTAATAACTAATTTTTATATGAATACATATACTTATATATTTCTAAATGTCTCTCAGATTTATCATATTTCATTACATAAATTTCATAATCACCTGACTTGTCAGGCAAAGTATTATATTGATCAGTTGTCTTATTATAAATTGAAAAGTATGCATCTTCATCAGAATAAAGCCCTAATGGAATAAATAATTTTAATGATGATTTTATCTCTGTACTTAAAAACCAATTATCACTATTTTCAATACTATCTACTAAATCACTAACATCTTCATTATTATAGTAAGAATTAATAATAGAACATTTACTTCTATCTGTTCCAGAACATGTATCCCAATTCTCAATAGTAAGTTCACCACTCTTTGGAAGTTTAGCATCAATAACACTTCTGTATGCATCTATTTCTTTATAATCTACTGAAAAAGTTGGAATTAAACAAAAAGAACCAAAGACAATTAATAAAAAACCAACTATAAATCCTGCAACAATATTTTTATTACATTTAATTTCTGCCTTATTAAATTTAAATCCTAGAATAATCGATAATATTGGAATTGGTAGCCAACACCAGAAAATCCACATATTTTTATTTTGGTTAATAAAATGATGTGGTATTAACTCATTGACCAATTGTAGTGAAAATATTGCTAACCAAATACTTACTACTGTTAATGCAAATAAAGCAGTCATTCCATTTTTTACAAAAACTGAATTATTTACCTTTAACTTCTTTTTCTGTTTAGATTTTTTATTATTAACAACATCTATGTTACCAATTTTTTCTCTGATAAAACTAATTAAATCTGAATCACATTTATTCTTTTGTATAAAAATAATTAAATTCTTCTTTTTATTTTTTAAATAAAAATTAGTATCAGTCTCTACACATCTATCTATTTCATCGTAACGAATCTTATAAGTAATTGTATCTCCTTGTCTTATAAAATAATCTTTATAAAATTCTGTATGAATATTATTATCGAAAGACCCCTGTTTTTGCATAGCATTAAAGGTTTGCTCCACAAAATATTCCAAACGAACCTTATAAATTATCATTAAATAAATTTGAAAGCATAATAGAAATCCCAAAGTACCAAAAAAGCTTCTGGAAACAATCGCAATTATTGCTGAAATTATTAAATTGTAAAACCCTCCACAAACAACATAATGCCAATACATTTGTGGAAAGTACCTAGCCATTTTCTTATATTCACTAGAATTAACTACATATTCATATGTATATAAGCATTTATCACTTTCTTCCCTATTTTTAACATCCTTCTTATCTATATCTTCCATCATAAAAACACCTCTATCTAAAATCCATAAATACTATAAACAAACACCATAGACTTTTGAAATTTCTTCTTGATCATTCACAACACTAAAAGTTAAATCTATCAAAATATCATCTATTTTACTCCAATCATTCCTAAAACATATATTTTCTACTGTTGCATTATATAATTCATCAATATCATTAAACTCTAATATTTTATTTTTATCACAATCAAATCTTCCAATTGTAAGATAATTACCAAATTTTACAATCAAATAATCACCAATATTATTTTTAAAATAAACCCCTATTTCAATATTTCTATCCTGTTCTAAAGAGTTGTATAACTTTTTAAACTTCTCATAAGTTATCATAATCTATATTTCCTTCCAAATTTCTTTCTGTCTCCCCAAAAATAAAAATTTAAATTCTATTTTTTAGAATAACCTTTTTCTAGGGGACTACCATTATAACATTCCCCCTTATAAATATCGTACGAATCTAAAGTGCCCTTAGCACAAAAATCGCCATTAGTTACTTCTATAATATAATAATTCTTGCCATCATATGTTACTTCACCAGACTTAATTGATTTTGAATTCTTAAATTGAATCTCACCACTTTTTATATCAAAAGGACCATCACCAAATAAATCACAATCACAATCTCTATAATACTTTTCTGTTACTTTTATAATCTCATTTAAAGTTTCCTTAAACTCTTCTAACTTTAAATAACCATATATTTTAAAAACAGTAAAAATAATAATTACAAATATAACTACACATAATAATAAAATTTTCTTTTTCATTAATACTCCTTATAACCTTTGATAAATTATATTTTCCAATTTAATTTTCAAAGTTACTTATACTCTTAAACAACTATATAAATTTATATCTACTTTCTTACTCCTCTAACTCTTTTTCTTCATCTTCATATAATCTTCTATAATTCCAAAATAAACATTGGAATTTCTTTTTTTTATAAAATCTTTAAACTCCTCTGATATTGAATCACTAAATTTTGCCTTTAAAACATATTTTCTCCATTTTTTAAGTATATAGTTTGTTTATATCCAAGATTATTAATTGTACTTGAAACAAAAGTCAATCCACCATCTATCACCATAATGTCTTTATAATTAATTTTTATCAACTCTTTAAGAGAAAACATATAGTAATCTGTTAAATACCAAGAATCGTATATAAAATAGCTATTACTCAAATCCTCCTCAAGTATCTTAATTTCATCTTCAGAAGAAAATTCTAAATATCTTTTTATTTTTCTAATATTTTTAAATATATCTACATTGATTAAAATTAATATTATTAAAAGAAAAAAAGCAAAAAGATAATTACTAATTATAAATAATACAATAACAATTAAATCTATAATAATACTACCAGCAACTAACTCTTTAATATATTTTTTAAAAGTAAACTTCATATACTTCTCCATCTTTAAATCTAATTAAATAATAACACAAAAAAAGCAAATCTCCTATAACTTATTATGGAAATTCGCTCTTGTTTAAATCAAACTTCTTCTAGTAAATGTTTCTGCATCTTTATCTATATAAACATCAATTGTACCCTTATTCACAATTTTCACAAAACCTAAACCATTAATCGCTAAATCTTCATCATATTTCATTTCATAAGTAATTTTATTTTTATCTTTCAACTCATCATTATTAAATAGATTAAGTAGTCTTTTTACCTTTAAATCATTAGATACAAATAAAGTAAAACTATTTCTTTCTCCACTAACATAATCAATTCTAACTAAATCTTCTATTATAATAGATTGATTCTTTCTTAATTGATAAGTTCTTGGTTTAATTTCCTTCTTAGGAGATATCTTTTTAACCATATTCTCATCCACATAATTAAGCATTGAACCACTATCTACTAATCCAGGTGTATCAATTAATGTTAAATGATCATTAATCTCTATTGTAAGTGTATTAAGTGTAGTAGATGGTAATGGACTCATTGTAAGTTCTTGTGTTTTATCAGAATAATTCTTTATAAGTTTATTAATCAAACTACTTTTACCTGCATTAGTATGACCCACTACATAAACATTTTTACTAGTTTGATAAAATTTAATTCTTTTAAGTAAATAATCTATATTATAATTTTTATTAACGCTAATAACTATTACTTCTTCAAAATGTATATCTTTTGAAGCTAAATAATTAATTAATTTAGTTTCTTTAACAGATTTTGGTAATACATCTTTCTTATTAAGTACTAAAATCATTTTATTAGAAATGATGCTTCTTATTTGCTCAATATTTTTTTCCAAATTAAGCAAATCCGTTATATAAAGAACTAAATCCTTAGTTTCCCCAACTCCACGTAATATATCAAGGTATTCATCATTAGACTTAGTAACCATTTGATATTCACCATAATTCTTCATACGAAAACATCTTTGACAAATATCATTTTCTAAGTTTGTAGTATATCCTTCTTGTAAAACATTCTGATCTTGAAGTAATATCCCACAACCTTGACAACGTTTTTCATTATTATCCATAATATTTTCCTCTTTCAAATAAACCTTTCTTCTCATATCGAGCAACTATCTTTGCTTCTATTTTTCTATTTAGACCTGTAATTTTTAAATCTTTTTCTCCTAGTGGATCAACTAAAACAGTATAAATTTTAAATCTATTCCCAGATAAGACATCTGTAACAATTTGATCTCCTATCATACACATTTCTTTTTTCTTTAAATGATAATCTTTTTTAATTTTACGAAGTCCTCTAGTAGAAGGTTTCAAACTAAAAGCCACTCCACCAATCCCTAAATCTTTTAGATAAGGTTCTATTCTATCTTTAGTATTATTAGAACTTATTAATATTAAAAAATCTTTTTGTAAAGATTTAATTAACTTTTTAGTATTTCTAGGACATCTTTTATGTTCAATTAGACCAAGTGTATTATCTAAATCAAATACTAAACAAGTAATTCCCAATTCCTTTAACTTTTCATAGTCTATATCAAAAATATTCTTTTTATACATTTTAGGTTTAAAAATTCCCATTAAATCACCTAGTACAATTATAATATATTTTTTATAATAAGTCCATTATAACGCAAAAAGAACAATCTAAAAGACAAAGAAAAGGTATAAAATGCTAATTCTTATACCTAATTATTAACTCTTTGTTTAATCATTTCTGTACCCATAGTAATCTTTTCAAATGAATAACCATTATCTCTACCATACTTTATAATATCTCTTAAAGCATCTCTTGTATATGGCTTTATGTCATGCATTAAAATCATATTAACTCTATCTTTTCTAAGCCCATTAATAACATTATCTCTTATCTCATCTGCAGTATGTCTTCCTCCAGCAGCATCCCCACTAGAAAGATTCCAATCATAATATCTAAAACCTCTATTAATAACATCATTAGTTAAAGTTGACATTATACCTTCAGTATATTTTCTACTAATTGTATTACTAGATCCACCAGGAAACCTAATTATTTTAGACTCATACCCTGTAATCCTTTTAACTCTATCTTGTACACTAAGCAAGTCATCAAAATAAGCATCCACTGAAGAATATACAACCGAATAATCATGACTAGCTGTATGTAGTGCAATTGTATGACCTTCTTCATAAGCTCTTTTAATTAATTCATCTGGCCCTCTGTTAGTCACAAAGAAAGTTGCTTTTACATTCTCTTCTTTTAATATATCAAGTATTACATCCGTTGTTCCACTATTAGGTCCATCATCAAAAGTCAAATATATAGTTCCATCTTTAGGTCTTTCACTTACTATTACTTTTCTCTCTATCTTACTCTCATTAGAATAACTATCTTTTACCTTGTACGTTAATATGTATTCTCCAGCTTTATTAGTATCTACAGTTCCACTAATCTTTACTTTACTACTAATTTTTCTATCACAGTTATCACTAACTTCATACCCAGGATCTTCGAATGTATCTCCAACAAAAAGATAAGTATCCTCTAAACCATTTAAAGTAAGCTTTGGTCTTTCAACATCTTTATATAATATTCTCTTAACTACCTCTGATTTATTACCACTTTTATCACTAACACTGTAACGTATTTTATCTTTTGAAATTGTATACTTTACTCTATCAGTCAAATCACCATCATACTCATCAATTGCTGTAACATTAGCAGGAACTATCTCATCACCAGGACATAAATATATGTCAGAATCATCTATTTTCAACTCTGGTTTCTGAGTATCTTTAACTACAACCTTTCTAGTTACTTTTCTAGTAAAAGAACCAATTTTAACCTTATAAACAAGTTTATAAACTCCTAATTTTTTAGAATTAACCTTTCCTTTTACAGAAACATCTTTAGTAATATCACTCCCTAAAAAACTAGCTTTATATCCCTTCTCTTTATAAACATCTTTATAATCCAGTATAATAGTATTTTTACCATTTAAATTAATTTGTGGCAAGAGCATAAAATTATATATACTTATAGCTATTAAAACCAAAAATACAATTAATCCCCATGTCATTACACCTTTTGTAAATCCTATTTCTAATAATCTTCTAATTTTTCTTCTTAAAAAGATTTTAACACTCATAAACCGACCACTCTCTCAAATTAATTATAAAACAATTACTATTTCTTTGTAAAGAATCAGTTAAGTTTATTATGCTTAATAAATTCTCTTAAAAGTTTAGTAAGTGCTCTTTTCTCTATTCTAGAAACATAACTCCTACTAATCCCCATTTTCTTAGAAATACTTTTTTGTGTTTCTTCATCTCTGTCTTCTAAACCATACCTATTAATTATTATTTCTTTTTCTCTTGCAGTTAATACATCCATATATTTATAAAGTGCATCAATATTATCTTTCAAATCTATTTCATCACAAAAATCAACATTATCTGTTTTCAATACATCTTGAATCGCAATTTCATTTCCATCTTTATCAAACCCAATCGATTCATTAATAGAAATATCTTTACTATATTTGTTTGATTTTCTAAAATACATTAATATTTCATTTTCTATACATCTCGCACAATAAGTAGTAATCTTAGCATTCTTCTCTGGTGTAAAAGTATCAATTCCTTTTATAAGACCAATTGTTCCAATACTTATTAAATCATCAGTATCTGAATACTTACTATCAAACTTTTTTACTATATGAGCTACTAATCTTAAATTATGTTCAATTAACTTATTACGACAATAAACATCTCCCAGCATCTTTCCTTTTATACATTTATCCTCTTCTTCACTACTTAAAGGTTCTAAAAAAACATCATTAGAATAACTTCCTGTAAAACAAAATAAATTCTTTATAATATCAAATAAAAACATATAATCCTCCTAATTGAATTATATGTCGAATTAAAACGATTTATTTTCTCTTCTGTATTGTTTTTTCAACTTCCTCAACTTCTGAAAACAATAAATCAATTTTCTCAGAACACCATAAATCTAAATTACACATTCCCTTATAGCACTCTACTAAATTATAATCAATCATCATTAAATCATCTAAATCAACCTTTTTAAAACGTTTCTTTAAAGATGCTTCTTGTACCTTTAATGATATACTTAAAAGAAATTTCTTAAGAATATCTTTTTCTTCATCTCTTTTTGTCTCTTTTGCTTCATACTCCATAAGCAAATATTGATAAAAAATAAATAAATCTCTATCTCTTGTATTAATATCTAAAGAGATTCCATTAGATTTTTGTACTTTATCTAATTCTTTTATTTTAGTAAGTAAAGTACTTTTATAATTTTCTAAGTCTTGTACATTAAATCTTTCATTTTTATTTTCCAATTCTATTTCCATCAAAACCACCCTATTTTTTTATACAATAAACTTTTCTATCATCACAATCAAAAGCATTATAATATAATGCATTATTAAGACCTTTCATTCTCTCTTGAGAATTATATATATTCATACTTAATTCATCTAAATCAGTCTCATTTAAAATCTTATACATTTTCATATTACCAATATAATATTTCAACATCTCTAATAGAGAATAAATGGTAATCATCAATAAAGTACTAGATGCTTTATTATCCTTAGTAAAAACATCAACTATACTCCAAGCTAAACTAAAATAAAATATATTTTCTAAGCCTTTTTTTCTATCTTTTTTCACTACTTCATCGTATGTATCAAAAAAATTTTTAGTAACTAGCAATTTTTTTATTTTTTCTTCTTCCTCAGTTAATTCTTCTCTATAATCAATCTTCTTCATAAACTCACCAACTTTAAAAGTGAAATTCCTAATATTCAGAAAAATCATCAGCAATTATTTTCTTAGTATATACCTTTGGTTTCTCTCTTTCTTCAATCATAGCCATTTGAGCATGAATTCCTTTTTCTTTTTCTATACTATTATAGTAATCAATTACTAATTGATCTAAATCAATTTTTTCTATTTTTTTATTAACTATCTGCTTTTCGATTAAATCTAATACTACATAACCAGTAAAAAGACTAGTAACTTCCAACGCAATAATTTCTAAAGGCTTCCAAGTTGCAAGTTCATTAATCTTTGTACACAAAGCAAGCAAATTACCTGGAACAGCTGCTTTAATAGCTAAATTTTCAATGTAATTATCCGAATCTAACTTCCTTAAAACTTTTTTAGCCATACTTTGTCTATGTCTGTATATAGAAAGCATTTGTTCACAATACTCATAATCATCAATTATTCTACTCATCCAATCCCTACCTTCTATCTGTTTTTACATATTCTTTATTTTCTTCTTTTTGAGATTCCTTTTCAATCAACAAATCAATCTCCCTACCATAAAGAATAGCACATCTAGCTTTATCATCTAACTCAACCATCATATCATAAATTACCTTATACTTCTCATGCGAATTATACTGTCTCATAAGTAATTCATCTAAATCCCCTAATGTCTCTAATTCTTTAATAATTTTTAATTTTGCCTTATTATATGCTAATAAATCAATAAGTAATGAAGTTGGCACTATAACCGATAAACTCTGCAAACTACTAATTAAATCAATTCCTCTGGATACACCACACACCATTATTAATAAATCGACTTTTATGGTCAATTTTAATAGTTTAACAGTTACATTATCTTTATCATCCTCATATACTTCTAATCTTTCTAACATTTCTGTTGTTAAACGCGATTCTGCTACCACATTTTCTCTTTCAATTTGTAAGTTCTTCTTTTTCTCAGTATTATCTTCCAAAAATTTATTTATTTCTTTTTTTAAAGATAACAACTCATCTAGTGTTAAATCATTATTTTGAATTTCAATTAGAAAGTCACGATTTAAAAAATCTATACTTTCGATTAACTTTTTCTTAATAATTTCGTAATCCATAACAATTACCTATTTAATTTTAATTTTTTCAAAATTGTTTTAACACTAGTCAATAAGAACTCTCTATTAAGCAAAAACGCATAACAACAAACAACGAGTAGATTTATTATATCAAGAATCAATTTATTTTGGTAGTACAAAATTATGGCAAAAGTAAAAATTATAGTTGTCTTTATAATTAAACCTTTTTCTATTCTTATATTTATATATTTTTTTAAATCTATATGTCTATAAATCATCATTATAAAGTATGAAATTGCAGTCGAGATACTAGCAGCATACAACCCAATTTTCTTTATAAATAATACATTAATTACTATATTGATTATCGCCCCTATTATAGCTGTTGTAGCAACTTGTTTTGATAATTTTTTCGCCAAATACACTTGACTATACAAGCAAATTGCTACATTAAACACTGTTCCAAGTACTAAAAAAGGAATATAATTATAAGCTTCAACATACTTAGAATCTATAAGTATTGGAAATACAAATGGCATACAAGCAATCATTCCAACACCTAATGATGTAAATAACTTAATAATCGTATTAGTTATATCAGAAAAAAACTCATCCCTATCATCTGCATCTATATGTAGGGCAGCTGATTCACTCCAACTTAAATTAAATATTCCTGTTAAACTAGAAATAATAGTTGGAAATTTATTACTAATTGCGTACAATCCATTAGCACCAGCCCCTAGTACCCAAGAAATTATACTTCTATCACTAACATTAACTATCCACCAACTTATACCATTAGGAATCAGTGGTATAGAATATTTAAACATATCTTTAAGTAATTTGAAATCAACAATCTTCATATTAATTTTTTCATATAACTTCAACTTAAAAAATAAATACAATGAACATATTCCATTAGCTAAAGCCATCGAAATAATCATGCCTTCGGCTCCCATATGAACAAAACAAATCAAGAAGATATTACTAAGCACTGTTGTAAGTCCTGTCAAAATACAACTAATTGAATAATCAAGTGTCTTACCAAAACCTCTAGCTACTTGCAAGAAATTACCTGATAAAACACAAACTATTATATCTATTAAAATCAACCATCTAAAAGGAATACTTACAAAGCAACTAACTATTATGTAAAGAATAGAAAAAATACCCAAACTTGTTCCTAAAACAAAGAAATTATTACTAATAAGCTTCTTAGTATTCTTTTCATTACTTCTAGTATCTACTAAATACCTAAAAATACTCATCTCAAGTTCTAAAGTTATTACAGGAACAAGCAAAGTGACATAAGTTTGAATTAAATCAACTATTCCATACTCACTAGTATTTAAATATGAAGTATATAATGGTAATAAAAAGAAAGAAATAAGTTGTGTACAAACTCTTCCAAAAAATATGATAATTGTATTCTTAGCAAGCTGTTTTTTCTTATTCATAAAATTTCCTCCTTATTTTATAAAACAACGAATAAATCAAACACCCTATAGTAGCACCAGCTGTATCTAATAAAACATCCTTTACTTCACCACTTCTACCCGCAACATACAACTGATGTATTTCATCACTACAAGCATACAAGAAAGTTAAAAATACAGCTAGCAACACCGTTTTATAATTAACTACCATAAACTCTTTAAGAAAACTTATTATTAATAAACCCAAAGTTAAATAAATTATAAAATGTGCTCCCTTTCTAACTAATACAACATATTTATCTATAATTTCAGCTTTATCTTTTTTAGTAATTTTTTTATTTCCAATAATTTCACTAATTTTAATTATTAAACCATCACTTTTTCCTGATGATTCCTCTCCATTATCAGTAGAAAAAACAAATATTAATAGCATACATCCAATAATAAGTATTAATTTAATTATTCTTTTTAGCATTAAATCACCTTAATTAACTATACCACACTAATTAATTTTAGGCATTAACTTTTTGCTTATTTACTTCACTTCTTAAACACTTATTATCATCTGCAATTAAATTAAATATTCTAAAATATTTTTCTAATTCATCACGACTAATACTTTTGTTAACTCCAAACTTAGCATAAGAAGCTTCTTTAATTTTTCCCATGCAAGCTAACATAATTGCAAAGTTCTCTACCCTATCTTCATCGCAACAAATATCATCATTAAGTAAATCTATAAAATTTCTACAAAATGCTTTTTTAGCTAATTTACCAAGTACTAAATCAAAAGAATCATCATCACTACATTCTAAAAAATTCAAACACTTACCAAATTTAACTGCTATTTCTTGTAACTCTTCATAAAATATAAAGTTAGAATTAATTTCTATTCCTTTAAAGATTTCATTATCAATTTTAGGCTGAACAGCTTCTCTTCTTCGCTTAAGCAAGCGATGTGTAACTTCCTCAGCACAGTTTTGAACAATACCTTCTTCTAATAAAATAAGTCCTTCTAAAATATAAAGTCTATCTCCTAACTTAAGATTTTTTAGTATCTTTTTATTAGCACCAAACTTATATAATTTATCAGCAAAATCCCAAGCATCATCTTCCCAAGTACCACAAATTATATGACCCAATTCATGTGAAAAAATCATTTGATTATACGCCATGGTACCCAATCCTTTAGTATTATTTTTCTTTTTAGAATTAATACTAATCACTCTATCACAAGTAACTGCAGATATATCTTTATCTTTTGGATCAAAAAGTTCTACTAATTTTATATTACAAAATGCATCTAATATATTATTAAAATTACATTTATTAACTATACCAAGCTTAATTAAGGATATATAGTAATATTCTAAATCTCTAAAAAATTCATTAAAATACAATAAATCTCTTCTTACATCTTCACTATTTCTAGCAGTAATACTCATTTCATTATCTATATAATTATCTATAACTCTTGAATATAATTTTTCTAAAGAATTTTTAAAATTAGGAAATCGTTCTTCAGTCCAAAAGTTATAACGACACTCATACATAAAAATCCCCCTATATCTTTTAATTTAAAGTTATCACTTTCTTAATATTTTTCTGCTACTTTTGTATTTTTCCAAAGCTCTAGTATGTTCAGCAGGAAAAGCCAAAGTTAATTGAACAATCATACTATTAATATCCTCAATTTCACTTTCAGCAACTCCATCATAATTTTCAGACATCACATCATAAAATAATTGTTCAACGTCTTCTCTAAATTTTTCATCTACACTTTTACCTGTAAATCGTTTAACTAAACGACTAAGTGGTTTCTGATATCCATCCCATTCCATAACTATTTTTCTAGGATCTTCCTTCGGATAACAATAACTACCTTTTGGCATTGGAACTAAATTAACTCCTCCACTTGGTCTATCTTCATATGAATATGAACATCCATCATCGCATAACATACTACAAGTAGTTTTCATTGAAAGTAAATCAACTATTTCTCGCTCTTAAATACAAAAAAGGTGTCACTAAAGTTTTACCTTTTATCTTTTTAAGTATTACAACCGAAACAATTGAAATATTACCTTCTTCTAATTTTTCATATAGGTCATTTATACCTAATGATTTAAAATCTTTTGGTGCATAATCACAATCACTTTTTTTGCAGCATCTTCCTCCGCATTTACTACATAATTCTTTATTTTCAATTTTTTCCATACTTCACCTCAAAATGTAGCAAATATTATAACACAACAAAGAAAAAGAAGCCACTAATTTGTAACTTCTTCTTTCATCTTTCTAGTTGCAACTGCATTATATGCCTCTTCTAAATCATTAAAATAAATTGTTTCATCTTTTAATTTCTCATATGTCTCATTACCTTTTCCAAGAATCAAAACCATATCTTTATCTCCAGCAATACTGATAGCTTTATTAATTGCTTCACGTCTATCTAAAACAATCTCATAGTTATCATGTGTCTCTTTTAACTCTTTAATTATATCTTCACAAATAACAGCTGGATCTTCACTTCGCGGATCTTCATAAGTAAATATAGCATAACTAGCATTTTCTACTACAACATTACCTACCATTGGTCTTTTTAAATAATCTCTTTCTCCTGCTTGTCCAATAACTACAATACTTCTATTGATATCTAAGGTATGAACAAAATTAAGTAACTTTGAAATACCATTTGGTGTATGAGCATAATCAACCATAACATAATATGAAGTATCTGTTTTTAACAACTCAAGTCTTCCACTAATTTTTATATCTTTAATTCTATCAAGAATTGTTTCTAAATTACAACCAGCAGCAAGCGAACAAAGAATACCACAAGCCAAATTATAAACATTAAAATCTCCCATCAAAGGACTATTTATTTTAATCTCTTTTCCCTCATATTTATATGTAATATCTGTATGATCTGGATATACTATGTAATTAACAATTTGTAAATCACAATCATTATCTTTACCATAAGTAAGTACTTTTCCATTACAAGCTTCCAATACTTTCTCATAATAAGTATCATCTTTATTTAAAATACAATATCCATCCTTCTTAGTCTGTTTAAATAACATTAACTTTGATTCTAAATAATTCTCAAAAGTACCATGAATATTCAAATGTTCTGAAGTAATATTAGTATGTGCACTAATATCAAATTCAAAAGATTGCATTCTACCTCTAAAGAAAGCCTCACTTGAAGCTTCAATAGCTGCATAGCGACATCCATAACCTACAAATTCATCTAAATATGAATATAAATAATGAACATCTGGAGTTGTATTAGGATTATCACCAGTAAATTTTGCACAACTTCTTCCATTAGTTCCAACATAGCCACATAAATCACTACCAATTAATGTCTGAGTAATTGTTGCTACACTAGTCTTTCCATCTGTTCCAGTAACACCTATCATTTTTAAGGTCTTATCTGGATAATCATAGAACTTTTGACATAAATAAGGTAACTCTCTATTTGTATTAGAAACTTTAATTATTGGAACACTCTTCTTTCCTACATCACGACTAACTACAATAGCACTAGCACCATGTTCAATCGCATCATCTATAAAATCATGTCTATCTGCTGTCACTCCCATTGTACATACAAATAAATCTCCTTCTTCTACTTCCTTAGAATTTATTTTAATAGATTTTATTAGTATATCCTCACTAACCTCTGGATACAATTCATTTAATTTTTTCATATTACCACCCATTGTCATTATACAGTAAATAATCTATTAATTAAAGCCTTTTTCTTGATATAAAACACAATTTACGTTAAAATTAATTATGGTGATTATATGAGAACAATGATATTTGGTGCTGGTAGTGACTTAGGAGTAAATATAGATGGAGCAAACTTAGGACCAGTACAATTAATGAATGATTTAAAAGCTTTCTATAAAGGAGAAAGCATGATGTTTCAAAAAGATGAATCAATTATTAAAAGTAGAAACTTATCAGATCGTCGAAAAAATGAATACGAAATAGAAAAGTTCAATTCTAATCTATACAAAAACATAGTCGATAAAATAAAAGAAGAATACTTTCCTATTCTAATTGGTGGAGATCATTCTGTAGCTATTGCCTCAGCTCTAGCTTCTACAAAAGTAAATGTTGACGTTGGAATGATTTGGATAGATGCTCACACAGACTACAATACATTTGAGACAACTGTAACTGGAAACATTCATGGACTTCCTTTGGCCGCTATTAATGGATATAAAAATAGTGAACTAAGATATTATCATAAAGGAAAAGTAATTCAACCATCTAAAACAGTTATAATTGGTGCTAGAAGTATTGATGAAGCTGAAAAAGACAATGTTAAATATTCTGGTGTTACTGTTTTCACAACAGAAGATATTAAAGAAAAAGGAATCGAAGCAATTATGGACGAAGCCTTTAAAATAGCTGGCTACAAAACAAAAGGAATACATATTAGTTTTGACTTAGATGTAATTAATCCAGATATAGCACCAGGAGTTTCAATACCAGAGTTTGATGGAATATCTGAAGAAGAAGCAATGTCAATAAATGAATATATAATAAAACATATTAATGATATACTTTCTTATGATTTAGTAGAATTTAATCCACTACGAGATATAAATAGAAAAACTGAACAGATAGCACTAAATTTATTAGCTCAAATAATTAGAGCAGCTGAAAATAAGAAAAAATTTGAGCAAAAAACATACTATTAAAAGAAAAGCCAAAAGACTTTTCTTTTTTTTATTTTTTAAGTTAATAACTTTCAATATATTCATTAATAACATTCTGATATAAATCAGGATACATCTCTGATTCCTTTTTTAATACATTCAAATATATTTCTGCTTCTTCTCTATCAAAACTCTCTATTCTTTCATAAATAAGTATATGATATCCATTTTTCATATCAAAATCCTTTTTTAATTCAAATTTATTCATCTCAACAAGCTTTCTTAATACAAAATCATACTTTTCCTCAACAGAAGTATTTACAAATGGTGTTGAAGTTATCACATACCTAGATTTAAAAAGCTCTATAGGAAATTTATGAACCCCTAATATAGAAGAACCATAAGGAATATTACTAGATATTGTTGTATCTGGCATATAAAAATTTCTAAACTTATCAGGATTATACATATTATTATGAGTAATCATATAAGCAGAATTCTCTTTACTTAAATTATGTTTTAACCAAGAAGCTACCGCCTCAATCTGTAGATAATCTTTATCATTTTCAACTCGCAAAGGAACATCCGTAAAAAACATTTTATCATTCACTAAATAATATCCAAACAAAAAATTAAGTAAGAAACAACCAACAAAAACAATACCAAAAATAGCAGACTTTAACTTATCATTTAATAATATTAACTGAACCAATAAACAGATAAAATATAAATATACAGGCAATAAAATTAAACTATGATGTAATCCCATATTTTGTACTCTAGTAAATAAAAATAACATAAGTATATAACCAATAACATTTAGTATCGTAACTAACCTGTACTTTGATTTTATTAGTCCATAACCTACTCCAATTAACATAAATATAAAAATAATATAGCCTAAATGTTTTATTTGATTTAACAACTCCATCCCAAATCCACCTGCTGAATAAAATTTATATGAAACACCAAAATCACTAAAAATAATATTCTTAATCATTGGTAACAAAGTTATCAAAAAGAAAACACCAGCACCTATCACAAATATAAACCAATTTTTAATCACTAATTTTAACTTTCTTATATCAGACCTATTAATAATGATAAGTTTTAAGAAATAGCAAACATAATAAGAAAAAATCCAATATATATACCATCTTCTACATATTAATAACATAAAAGTCAATATAATCAACACTATAAATCTATCTATATCTATCTTCAAAAAATCATAATCTAATGTTAAACTAATTATTAAAAATACAAATACTAATCCAAATAAATCAGGCTGTCCATAAATAAATGTTGAATGTAATACAGGAACAAACATAAAGCATGTGAAACTAATCCAAATAAAAATATTCTCTTTCTTTGATTCTAGCTTTTTAGCCATCAACTTCAAAAAAATCATCAAAGATAATACAATATATGGTATAAAAACTACAACACAACTAATTACATAAGCATTTATCGTTCTACTAGTAAAACCAAAAATTAATTCTGGGAAAAAAGATATAAAATTACCATATTCTCCCGACCAAGTACTTGAGATAAATTTTCTTATCCCAACCATTAATCCTTCATTAAATGCAGAATCCGTAAAAATCTGCAAATTATAATAAGTTGAATAATCCCAATAATATATAAATTTTCTTTTAAAAATACTAAAAAAATAAAAAAGATAAAATATAAATATTCCAATAAAAATCATACATTTTTGAATTTTATTAAATTTAATATTAGTCTTTTTTAGAATATATCTAAAAATAAATATTAAAAATAAATTTGCTTCCAAACTTAAAAGAAAAAACAAATAATCATTTAACTTTAAGAAACCAAATAAAAATATCAAAAATAATAAAAATACAAAACAGCCACCTAAAATTCTATCAAAAAATTTCAGTTTACTTAAACACTCTTTTATCATTTTTGGCCTTCTTCTTCCAGATTTTCTGAAATTATATATCGAGGTCTGCCTTTAGTTTCACTATAAATTTTCCCAATATACTCTCCTATTATCCCTAAAGATAACATCTGAATTCCTGCAACAAACCAAATAGATGCAACAATAAAAGTCCACCCTTGAACAGCATTTCCAGCAAGTTTTACCACTAAAAAGTATATAAGCATCAAAATACTTATAATAAATATAATTATTCCCAAATTTAATATTAATCTTATTGGTTTGACACTAAAAGAAGTTATTCCATCTAAAGCAAAATTAAGCATTTTTTTCAATGGATATTTTGATTCTCCAGCAAATCTTTCACTACGCTCATAATAAACTATATCTGATTTATAACCTATCAAAGGAAATATTCCACGTAAGAATAAATTTACCTCCTTAAAAGACTGTAAATCTCTTAATACTTTATTACTAGTCAATCTAAAATCAGCATGATTAAATATAATTTCAACTCCCATTAGATGCATAAATCTGTAAAAACCTTGGGCTGTCATTTTCTTAAACAGAGTATCTTTTTTTCTAGAACTTCTAACCCCGTATACTATATCATTACCTGCTTCATACTTATCAATCATCTCATCAATTGCATTAACATCATCCTGTAAATCAGCATCCATACTTATAACAATATCTGCATACTCACAAGCTATCATTAATCCTGCTAATAAAGCATTTTGATGACCTCTATTTCTTGACAAATTAATCCCAGTAAATTTCTTATTCTCCTTATTAATCTTTTTAATCAAAGACCATGTCATATCCTTTGAACCATCATTAACATACATTACCTTGCTCTTTTTACTTATCTTTTTATTACTAATTAAAAAGTCCAATTTCTCATTCAATTTCTTTGTAGTCTCATTAAGTACTTCTTCCTCGTTATAACAAGGTATGACAACATATAAAATATTTTTTTCTCTCATTATACCACCAACTTCATTATAACATAAATTCCAACTTTAACCATAAGAAATCAATAATCATACTACATTCCTTATTAACAAAAAAACTATCAACCATTTAGTTGATAGTTTAACATTTCTTTTACTAAAAATTTCTATCCCTTAAAAATGAAGGCATCTCAATATCAACACCACTACTTGAATCATCAGTCTCATCAGACAATAATTCTGGTTGATATGAATATTCTTCTCTTACTGGAGTTCTTCTTGGTTGTGGAGTATTATTATAAACTGGTTCTTGAACTTTCTTAACTTTATCAAAACCAGTTGCTATAACTGTAACAATAACCTCATCATTTAAGTTCTCATTGATAACAGAACCAAAAATTGTATTGATATCAGTATTAGCAGCACTTCTAACAACCTCAGCTGCTTGTTCTGCTTCGAATAATGTTAAATTAACGCCACCAGTAATATTAATAATAGCATCAGTCGCTCCTTCAATTGAGGTTTCAAGAAGTGGTGAAGATACAGCTTGCTTAGCTGCTTCCAATGCACGATCTTCTCCCATACCAATTCCGATACCAATAATTGCACGTCCGCTCTTTTCCATTACTGCCTTAACATCCGCAAAATCCAAGTTAACAAGTCCCACAACAGCAATCAAATCCGAAATAGATTGAACACCTCGACGTAGCACATTATCAACTTCCTTGAATGCCTCAAGCATTGGAGTTGATTTATCAATTATCTCTCTAAGTCTATCATTTGGAATAATAATTAAAGTGTCAACATGTTTCTTTAATTCTTCTAATCCTACATTAGCATTTTCCATTCTTCTCTTTCCTTCGAAAGAAAATGGTTTAGTAACAATTGCTACTGTTAATGCACCAAGTGCTTGAGCTATTTCTGCAACAACTGCAGCAGCTCCAGTACCAGTACCTCCACCCATTCCAGCAGTAACGAAAACCATATCTGCACCAGATAAAGCATCTTCAATTTCTTTTTTTGACTCAACTGCAGATTCTTTTCCAACTTCTGGTTTACCTCCTGCTCCAAGTCCATCTGTTAAATTAGCACCAATCTGAATCTTAACATCTGCTTTAGAAGAATTTAATACTTGTAAATCCGTATTAGCAGCAATGAATTCAACACCCTTAACACCAGATTCAACCATTCTATTAATAGCATTACCACCGCCACCACCTAAACCGATGACCTTGATTTTTGCTAATTGATCCATTTCTAATCCGCCTATCATACCTTTTCCTCCTTAGTTATCAAAAAAGTGTCCAAACACTCTACTTAACATATTTTCACTAGTAGTAATATTTGAGTCTGTTGATAAAAGAGTTTCCATATCACTTCTACTCATCATGTTATAATGTTTACCTCTAAGTTCCAACTTATCATCAAAATATTTGGTAATTCCATAACAACTACTATACTTATTGTGCCTTATACCCATCGTTGAAAGATTACAAACTTTCGCAACGAAACCAAATTCTTGTTCAACCAAATATTGAAATCCAGCCATTTCGCTTAAGCCACCTGTTATTATTATATAACGTATTTCTCTATTTGTTAAGTTTTTTATTTCATTTTTCGCAAGTTTTAAGATTTCCTTTATTCGTGCTTCAACTACCTTCGAAATTCCAACTTGATTGACCTCTTTTATTTCATCCTTATTAAGCTTAACTTCCCAAATATCATTAGTATCAGCATAACTAGCCATCGCAACAGCAAAACTTTCTTTCATAGTTCTAGACTCAGTTGACTTAGATTTAAAAACATAACCAATATCTTTATCAACATTATTACTTCCTATAGGTAAAAGCTTATTTTTAATTTGAATTCCTTTATTAAAAATACTGACATTAGTTGATTCTTCCCCAATATTAATAATCGCACCAACTAAATCATCATATTTCTTATTCTTAATTGAATAATAATCACCTACAGATGTGTAACATATATCAACCGTTTCTACCCCACTCAACTTTAAGACTTCAAGAATTCTGTATAGAGGTTCCTTATCAACAGTACTAATAACCACTCGAGCATCAAGAATACTACCCTTCATTCCCTTTGGATCACTAACACTAGTACCATCATCAATAGTAAAACTAATAGGCATTGCTGTAACTAACTCTTCATTAGTAAAATCCTGCCCTTTAATTGCATCCAATAAAACATTACTAACATCTGCTCCAGTAATATCGTTATAGTCAATAACATTAGTACTACCAACAACTATATCCATACGACAATTAGCCGCTGGAATCCCCGCAATAACCTTAGTAATCTTAACTCCAAGCATCTCATTTATCTGCCTCAAAGCATTCTTAACACTACTAATAGCCAACTTAGTATCTACTATAAACCCATTTTTTATTCCCATTGAAGGACTGCTAATTGAAGCTAACACATAATACTTTTCATTAACTTTTTCTGTAACAACAATTTTTATACTATCTGTACCTAAATCAATTCCAGTATAAATGTCATTCATATTAGCATCTCCTATCTTTAAATTTAATTATACTATATTTTTTTTCTTTGTAAAAGGATTTTATTATCAATTTTTATTTCAGTTAAGAATCAATAAATTCTTTATAAATCATTTGATTCCTTAAATCATACATTTTTGCTTCAGTACCAGCTAACTTTGAAGTATAGTTAATTTTACCATTAGAATCAACTGCTACAAAACGATTATATGTAGGTAATACATAAGAAGTAGAATATAACCACCTATAATAAGGGGCTAATTCAATATCAAAATGATTTATTAAATACGTAAGTAACAAATCATATCCTAAATACTCAGGAATATCTAAATCCAATTCATAATTACTTAGTATTAAGGCTTCAGTATTATATTTTCTATAAGTATTAATCAAATCACTATCAGTATTAAAATATTTCAAATTTTCTGATATATCATTAAAATCATCATCTTGAAGAAGAGGTAAATGATCACCAAAAAAAACAATAATGGTTTCTTCATCAATACTATTAATATAATTATAAACTTTATTTAACATTAAATCAGCATCATAAATACCTTGTGCATATGATAAAAGAACATCAGTATCACTTGTAGATAAGTTTGACTTAGCAACTTTAATATCATAATTATCAAATTTATCTTTTTTATACCTTAGATGCGACTCCATAGTCTCAACCATACAAAAATTTCTCTTATTATTCTTTGATAACTCTTCAATAACCAAATCCGCCATATAATCATCTGAAACATAAAATCCTTTAATATGTCCATTACTTTCTACCAACTCATAATTAGAAAAACCTATTCTTTTCATAAGAGAACCAGAATTATAAGAATCTCCTCCAAGAATTATGGAAGTATCATAACCACTATTTTTTAATTCCTTAACCAACGATGGTCGACTTTTATTATCTCTGTATAAATCTAGAAATGGAACATATCCTACATCAAAATAAGTCATATTACCACCAGTTAACAACTCAAATGTAACATTACTTGTCATACTTCCAAAAGAGGGACTAATTACATTAACAACACTCCCTTCACCCTTCAGCCTATTATAATTACTAGTAATTGGTTTGTTAAACGTAATATCATCTTTTAAATTTTCCACATCAAAAAAAGATTCAGATAAAATTACCACTATATTAGGAGTACCAACCTTTGTTTCAACTTTAAAACTTTCATTTTCTAACTTTTCTAATTTATTTTTATCATAATTATCAGGCTCATCATATTTAAGTAAAGAATTCAAATATTGATAATGCATTCCACCTATTAATCCATAATAACCATATAATATTTTGTATGAATCATAATATTCAAGATTATTTCTACCTGCATCTCTATACAAATAATTAAGATAAATTTTTTTCAAATATAAATTTGGATATAATCCAAAAATTAAAAATATAAATGTAAAAAAACTAGCACCCCTTATTTTCTTTCTCTCTATATTAACATTAAATTTGTAAGCAATAAAAATCATAAATAAAAGTAACATAATAATAGGTATAGAACGACAAAATAATTTAACCAATATTCTAAAGAAACTTGTTCCTGTAAACGTTGAAATATTTTTATAATTCTGCAAGAAATTCAAATCACTAATAAATAATGGATCACCCATATAAAGTAACTTAAGTTGATTAATAATAAGTAATAAAAAAAATAATATACATATAACCGTAATAGAGATTTTTGTACTTTTAGTAAAAAAAAGAAGTACTATATTTAAAAGAGTAATAATCAAAAATGAGAATAAAATAGACTTAATACTCAAAGTTGTAAGGGTGACATAATTCAACCAACCATATGCTAAATACATCACTATAACTAAAAACATAGGTATCAATACAAAACTATATATTATATTAAATTTATCTCTTCCAAGACTACCAAATTTATTCATCAACTACACCAACCACAATCTAGATAATATTAAAACTATAATTAATATACCAATAAGTAAATATAAGAACTTCATCTTTAAATCAGATTTAGGTATTTTTAAATTAAAAACAAACAAAAAAGCTAACACTAAGAAAGTCATCATAACAACAACTTCGCAATCACTAATCAACAAAATTATAGGAATAATAAATGAACTCATAGTAATTGGCAATCCCTTAAAATGTTTCTTATTTTCTAAATCAACATTAAAATAAGCCAATCGAGTAACTCCACAGAACATATAAATACAATAAATTACCATATCCAAAGTAGAATTAAAACCTAAACAAATAGCTATAATGATAGGAAATACTCCAAAACAAATAACATCAACCAAAGAATCAAGTTCAACACCATATTCTTTTTCCTTATCGTTTCTATTAACTAGTCTCGCAATTGTTCCATCAAATGTATCGCAAATTCCCGAAAAAAGTAAACAAATTAAAGCCATACTACAATTTCCATTAAAAGAAAAGTTAATACCAAAAATTGTAAAAAACAATCCAATAAAAGTAAGAATTATACTCTTATTATAAAAACCTATAAACACATTACTACACTTCCAATCCTATAAAAATTATAACTTTTATTAAAAACACAGTCAAGTAACTAAAAAGCAATGACTCATCATATATTCATAACTATATATTGTCTAATTTGTATACTCTAAAGCAATCAAATTTTTGAATTAAATTGCCATTATCTATAACATATTTAATTATTTCCTTATCAATCTGTTGTCTCTTATGATTAATTTCAAATTCATCATAACTAATTATTATTAATGCATCTTTCTCTTGATTTAATTTATTAATCATTTTATTTGTACCATTAAAACCATTATTTCCCTTATTAATCAAATCAAAAAAAGTAATTTCCATTTCATTAGTAATTTTATAAAAGTAAGCCTCACTACTCAATATTATTATTTTATTATCTTTATTTTTCTGAATAAAGTCATTAAGTCTATCTCTTATAAGAAATTCCCCATTAGAATTATACATAAATCTTGTCTCAAAATTTCTATAGTGATTTGGATAACTAACATTAAAACCAGTACTAAAATTTAAGAATAATATTATATAAACAAATACAAAAACAGACTCACAAACATATAATTCTTTCTTATTAAATTTCAATTTATCAATCAAAGACAAAAGAAAAATAAAAAAGAAAAATAAAAAATGATTTAAATCAAATAACGGCAACGTATTCACAGAAAAAAATAAAATATAATAATTTTTAATATCATGAGGATTTTTTCTTATATGAAAAATCAAATATATAATCATAATTAAAGTTAAAGCAAAAAAGACATTAAATATATTTCCATTTTTCTCTGTAAAATCAAACATTCCAAACAAACATAAATCAAGAAAATTAAACCAAGCATTATTATAAATTAAATACATTAAAAATATAAAACATGGTACAAAACATGCAACAACTCGTTTTAAAACTTTCTTCTTATCAACAAATAAATAATACAAACTAGGTAAACACAAAAATACTCCTACAGTTTGCTTAGTAAGAATAGCAATCCCTAAAATAAATCCAATTGAATAATCACTTTTTCTTTCTTTTTCTAAATATAAAAGAAAAACAGTCAAAAATATTAATAATAAATTATACGAAGGAAAAATAACTGCTGGTACAGGAAAAAATAAAAACAAAAATAAAAACCAAGCTTTATAATCATACATTTTAAACAAAATAGAAAACATATAAGTAATTAGAAAACTATTTACTATATAGAAAACAACTATATTATGAGAAAATATCCTAAAAAAAATAGAATTAAAAAATGGATAAAAAGGAGTAATAATCATATTAAAATCTACATATGGTATTTCTCCTTTACTTAATGCATAACTAAATCCATAATTCCACAAAACATCCCCATCAATCACACTAAAAAAGAAGCTCATTGCAAAAAAGGAAAAAACAAATATCAAAATATATTTTAAATAATCTTTAATTCTCTTCATAAGAATACACCTCTTTTTTTACTATTTTTTATAATAAATATCAAAATTAACAACACTATCAACTTTTAAACTATTATTCATAGTATATTTAATAATATCCCTATCAAATTGAGTATTACTAGGATTAACTAAATATTTTTTTCTATCAATGAAAAAATAAACATCATGCATTTTACTAATTTTTTTAATCATTTTCTTAGTTCCATCATAACCGAAATTTCCCTTTAATAAAACATCAAAATAACATATATTTTTATTAGTTGCTAAATCATATCTAACACTAATATCATCCAACATATAGGCATTATCGTATTGTTTATACTTATCAATAATCTTATAATCATTATCTTTATCTTCCTTTTTAATAATAAGATACTTAAGATTATTAGTACCATAAAAAGTAAGCTGATCAAACTTATTTGGAATCATTAAATGATAGAAAAAAGCTATAAGAGCAACAAAGAAGATAGATAAATTTCTAACATATTTACCTGGTAAATTAATTTTATCGATATTAATAAAAATAATAATGCCAAAAAATAATCCAAAATGATACCAATCAAATAAAGGAACACAAAAGCTAAATGAGCCTAATGCATAATAATTAGATATTTTCTTAGGATTTCTAATTATTAAAACAATAAGTACAACAGCTAAAAAACAACAAACCAAAATAAAGAAATTAAAATTAGAATGATTATTATCTCCAAAATCTAACAATCCTAAAATACATAAATCAATAAAAGAAAATAAGCTTTTAGTAATTAATAAATACACAAACAGAAATAATAAAGGAATAGTAGCAAAAACAAATCTTTTAAAACTTTTATTTTTATTCCATGTACTAATCAAAGAACATATAAGTATAGGTAAGCCTATTGTATGTTTTGTTATAATAAGTAAGCCTAGAAGAATTCCAATCAAAGAATCCGACTTGTTTTCTTGTTCAAAATAAACAAGTAAAACTATCAAAAAAAATGAAAAGAAATTATAAGTAGCATTTAGTTGTACAAAAAATGGCAGAGTAAGTACTGGAAACATAATCCAACCCTTACTTCCATACATTTTAATAAATATACAAAAAAGGATTGTAACCAAAATATTATGTTCTATCAAGAACATTAAAAAATCATCACAAACAAAAAGTCCAATACTCATAAGAAAAGAATAAAATGGCGTACTTATAGTATTAAAATCTAAATAAGGTATTTCACCAATTCTGATAGCATGACTAAAACTATAATTCCATAAAGTATCATAACTACTACAATTTTGATAACTGTAGATACAATTAACTATAAAAAATAATACAAACATTAATACTAACTTATAATTCTTTTTAATAAAATTCATAATAACCTCTACTCAAAATAATACACGGAATAATCCTTGTTTTTCTCTACAAAATTACCATTTTCAAAAATATATTTAACCAATTCTTTATAATATTGCTGATTGGGAGCCTTATCATTATAGGAAGCCAAACTAACTACAAAATAAGTATCATGTTCATTATCTATTCTTTTTTTCATCATATCAAATCCATTATATCCATAATTACCATAATTAGGTAAATCATAATATGTTAATTTCATATCATTATTCATTTTATAGAAATAATTCTCTGTACCAAGTAAAAATAAATTCATCTTCTTATATTTATTAACTACACTATCTAAATATTTATAGTCAATCTCCATAACATTAGACATATACCTCATAGGGTAATAAGAATAGTTCACGAACTTATAATCTAAAAACGACATACTTATATAAGTCCAAATTCCAATCACAACTATCGCAAGAAAACAACTTGGTCCCATCAATCTCTTAGAAATATTACTTCTATCTAATAAAACATATAAAGTTGCAAAAATAAAATAAGACAAATGATAATCATCAAACAATGGAAAAATAAATAAAATTGTTAGAAATAAATAAAAATAATCAATATCTCTTTTTTTAAATAAAACTACCAAAAAATATATTAAACATAAAAATGCTACTACAATCAAAAATATATTGTTGTTTGTACTATTCTTACTTGCAAAATCAAATAAACCAAACACACACAAATTCATAAAATTCCAAAAAGATTTTGTAATTATTAAATATATTAAAAAAACAAAACATGGTATTAATAAACCAACAAATCTTAATAATAGTTTCTTCAAGTTTTTATAATAAAAGATAATACTAGGCAGAATTAAAAAAACTCCAATTGTATGTTTTGTCAAAATACATAAACCTAATATAATCCCTATGACAATATCATTAATCTTACATTTTTCTAAATATCCTAAAAGAACTATTAAGAAGAACAACAAGAAATTATATCCGGGAAATAACCCAGTCACCAATGACAGCGGAAAACAAAAAGATACAATCAAAAAAAATATATACACCTTATGCTTCAACTTCTTTTCCAACAAATAAAATAAAATTGTCAATAATAATGCTTGAGTAGCATAAAAAACTAACGAATTATGAAAAAAAAACAATGGTATTGCATACAAAAAAGGAGAGAATAACGGAATAACAAGATTAAAATCATTGTATGGAACTTCTCCTTTTGTAATCGCATAGCTAAAACCTAAATTAGCAATTGAGTCTCCAAAAAACATATTATAAGACACAATCAAACCAAATAAAAATAATAAAAAAAGAAAACTATATTTTAAAATATTAGAGAACACTTTCTTCTTATTTTCCATATATTACTCCTTAATTTGAAAATGATTTCCATTATCTAAATATAATATACCCTTATGATTTTCTAATTGACTTAAAACTTCATTATAATGATTAATCATCTTAAACTTAGTTAAGGTAAGATAAACCATATTACCATCATCCATATAAAGTAAAAATCTATCTTTGTCATAATCATTAGGTTGATATTCAATATCCGATATTTTAGATAACGTATCTTTTTTTATTTTACTCATACCTTTAATAAATTTCGTATACTTCTTATCTGGAACATAATTAAGTAATCTCGGAACTCTAAATGAATGACTAATGTCCTCATCACCTACATCTTCACCATCATCAAAAACATATTTATTTTTACTGGTATCATAAAATACAGGATTATTTTCCTTAACATCAACAATTAAAGTAAATCCCCAACTTTTTTTAATCTTTGCCTTAGAAATATATTCAGACTTTTCTAACTTTTCTGCTGCTTTACTACTCTTTAACAAAAGAAATTTAGGATAATCCTTAATACCAGCCAACTCTAAGATATAATCATCATTCAAATAGTTAGTATTTTTTACCACTATATTCTTAACAGAAATTTCACTCATTAAATAAGCACAAAAAGACAGTCCTAGTAAAACTAAAAGACCAATAAGTAAATTAACTATCTTTAACTTTCTTTTTTTGACTATCTTTTTTGCCATTTTCTACTCCCAATTAACAAATTCTTGTTCACATTTCAATTCTATATTATATTCCTCTAACACTTTTTCCTGACATAACTCAATCAAATACTTGATATCATCACTTGAAGCATTTTTATAATTAACAATAAAGTTTGCATGCTTGTCACTAATCATTGCTCCACCTTTTACCATTCCCTTAAGTCCTAAATCTTCTATTAACTTACCAGCAAAATTTCCATCAGGATTTCTAAAAACACTTCCAGCCGAAGGATACTCTAGAGGTTGAGAAATAACTCTACGATTCTTTCTTTCAGTCATAACCTCTTCAATGGCATCCCTTTTTCCTTTTTGTAACTTAAGCACTGCTTCTAAACAAACATAATCTGGATGTTTTTGTAAAAATGATGTTCTATAATGGAAATTCATTTCCTTATTCTCCAAACTAATTACTTTCAAATCTGGAGTTAAAACCTTTACTGTTTCTACTATATATCCCATATCTGACTTATAAGCACCTGCATTCATAAATACAGCGCCACCTAAGCTACCAGGTATTCCAGATGCAAATTCAAGACCAGTAAGTCCTCTCTTAGCAGCAAGCAAGCTAAGCTTTATAAGAGAAAAACCAGCACCTACCCTAACTTTATTATTACCAAAAAACTCTATATTGTCAAACTCATCTAACCTAATTAACACACCATCATAAGTTTTATTACTAAAAAGTAGATTAGATCCTTTTCCTATTATCTTAAACTTAACATTAGAGTTTTTTAACATTCTAATAAGCATAACCAAACGAGTAGTATTTTTGGGATAAACAACACATCTGGCTGTTCCACCTACTCGATAAGTAGTATATTTCTTTAAAGAAACATTTTCTTCTACTTTTCCGATGCCACTACTTTTAATTTTATCAATTATATCATTCATATAATCACCTAATTATCTTTATAATTTCCTCATATATTCTAGTTGCCGAATCATCAATTCCTAATTTTCTACTCTCAGTAGACATTAAATCATAAGCTTCCCTATCATCAAAAAGTTTATCAATTTCTTTAATAATCTTTTCCCTAGAAAAATCATCCTCACTAACAATCTTACATGCACCAACATCTTCCAATTCTTTAGCATTTTTATATTGATGATTATTCGTAACATAAGGTGATGGAACTAATATCGCTGGTAATCCAATCGCTGTAATTTCTGCAATTGTCGAAGCACCTGCTCTTGAAACTAATAAATCAGCATCCTTCATCAAATTAATCAAATTATCCATAAAAGGAACCACTTTAACATTTTCAGCAACTTCTATATCTTTATACTCATCATAATATTTATTACCTGTAATAACTAATACTTGATAGTTTTTATTATTAAATCCTGGAATCAATTCTTTTATTTTTTTAGTCATTGTTGTACTTCCAAGTGACCCCATAACAATAATAACAAGTTTTTTATTATCATCAAAACCTAATGTACTTTTAATTTTTTTACTAGCTTTAATTATTTCCTCACTTCGAGGGTTACCCGTATAAACAACTTTATTCTTTGGAAATAATTTCAAACTATTAGGTAATGAAACACAAATTTTATTTGCAAAATTACCTATAAACTTATTAGAAACACCTGGAATAGAATTCTGTTCATGAATTAAAGTAGGAACTTTCAATTTATGAGCTGCATATAGAACTGGAGCTGTTATATATCCACCAGCACCAATTACTATATCTGGATTAAACTTTTTAATCTCCTCATTTGCTTTTTTAATTGCTAATCGAAACTTATTTAATACAGTCACATTAGAAATTAAATTTTTTCTATTTAAACCTTCCATTTCAATTCCTACAAAATCAATGCCAAGCTTTGGAACAATTTCTTTTTCCATTCTATCAGTTGTACCAATATATAATATTTCACTATTTTTTTCTTTTTCTTTAATTTTATTTATAATCGCAATTGCTGGATAGATGTGACCTCCAGTTCCTCCTGCCACAACAATAACTCTCATCTAATCACTCCGTTTAACAAAATTATATCATACTTTTCAAACTATAATTAAAATTTAACTTAAATATAACAAACTTTACACTTTACTATAGTTTATTCAAGACTAATCGAAAAAAGAAGTCAATATAAATTGTAAATTATCAAATAATATGCTAAAATACAGAAAAAAAAGAAAAGAGGGATAATATGAAATCAATTGGTATTATTGCCGAATATAACCCCTTTCATAATGGACACTTATATCATTTAAAAAAAATAAAACAATTATATCCAAATCACACAATTATTCTAGTAATGACTGGTAACTTTACTGAACGTGGAGATGTTGCCATTATCGATAAATGGAAAAGAACAAATATTGCTCTCGACTTAGGAATCGATTTAGTAATTGAACTTCCTTATCCATTTGCTACCCAATCAGCTGATTATTTTAGTTATGGAGCTATCACTATTCTAGAAAAACTAAAAGTAGAAAAAGTAATCTTTGGTAGTGAATCAGATAATTTAGAAGATTTAGAATTAATTGCAAAAACACAAATTGATAATGATGAATTCGACAAACTAGTAAAAATTTACTCTAAATTAGGTAACAATTATCCAACCGCCCTATCCCTTGCCCTTGAAGATTTAACAGATAAAAAAATACAAACACCAAATGACTTACTAGGAATTAGTTACTTAAAAACTATTATTAAAAATAATTATCAAATAAAAGCTGAAACAATCAAAAGAATTAATAATTATCATGAAAAAGATTTAAACACAACCTTCTCAAGTGCTACGTCGATTCGAGAAGCTTTAAAAAGGAATGAACCTATCAAAAATCATGTTCCAGAAGAAGTACTGCCTCATTTAAATAATCTTCATTTCATTGATGATTACTTTGAGATTTTAAAATACAAAATCATCACTACTCCTGACTTAACAATTTATCAAACAGTTGATGAAGGAATGGATAAAAACCTAAAAAAAGCAATTAATAACGCTACAAATATTGATTCATTAATAAAACTAATAAAAAGCAAACGTTATACTTACAATAAAATCAGTCGTATGTTAATTCATATTCTTTGTAATTTTACTAAAGAACAAGCAAACCTTTTCAAAGATATTAGTTACTTAAGAATCCTTGGTTTCAATGATAAAGGTCGTACCTACTTAAACAACATCAAAAAAAATCTTAACCTACCTATCATTAGTAAAATAACCAAAGAGCAAGATCCAATGTTAACTTTTGAGTTTGAAACAACCAAAGTTTATGACATTATCAATAATGAAAATTTAATAAAAAAAGAGTTTACAAGAATCATATATAAAAAGGAGAATTTACATGATTAAAGAAAGAAAAACTGGACAATTAATAGTTATTTCATCACCTAGTGGCGGTGGGAAAGGAAGCGTTATCAACGGTCTATTAAAAAACGACTCTAAAAATAGATGGTTATCTGTCTCAACTACATCTCGTCCAATCCGTGATAATGACATTCCTGGAGTTACTTATAACTTTGTTAGTAAAGAAGAATTTGAACAAAAAATAAATGAAGGATACTTCTTAGAATATACTAACTATGTTGGAAACTACTATGGTACACCTAAAGAATTTATTAAAGAAAAATTAAATACAGGTATTGATGTTATTCTAGAAATTGAGATTGAAGGAGCTTCAAATATTAAGAAATTAATTCCTGAGGCATTGTTCATCTTCATTATGCCTCCTTCAATTAAAGTATTAGTTGAAAGACTAAAAAATAGAAAAACTGACTCCTATGAGAAAATGTTAGAAAGATTCCACACAGCTTACCAAGAAATAAATGAAGTAACAAAATACAACTATGTAGTTGTTAATGATAACCTAGATGAAGCTATCGCCAAAGTAGAAGCCATCATCAAAGCTGAAAAATGTCGAGTTGATAGAATTGAAGAAGTTTACTTAGATACTAAAGAAGAAGAAATTCATGAATTGCTAATGGAAAATAGTGACTTTGACAATACAGGAATTGGAGACAAAATAGCATGAAAGTAAAATTAAATGACTATCTAAAACTTACTGAAGAAAGACTTTCGAAAAAACATATTGAAAAAAATCTACCTGAAGATATTTTAACTACTATCTCCTTCTTTCAACATGAGAGATTAGTACATTTAATTGTTACCTTTTTCGCAGGAATTAGCTCAATAATTTTTTTAATAAGTTTCATTTACTTCGAATCCGTTCCATTATTACTTCTATTTACAATAACTTTACTATTATTTATTCCATACATTTTCCATTACTATTTTTTAGAAAATGGTGTTCAAAAACTTTATGACCTATATTGGGAAGCAAAAAAAAAGTAGCAACTACCCCTTATGTAAGTAGTTAACTACTTTTTTTTATCAAATTATTAAACTAATAAAATCTTTAATAATTTCATTTTTAGAAGAAGATAAATAACCTATATCAAAAGTTCTACTTGGAAGATTAAAATCCGTCTCCACTATTATATATTCTTCATCTTCATAATGAATAGGATTACCAATAGAAATACCAAATCCTTCTCTCATCAATTCTCTACATAAACTATAACTATTAAATTCATAAGTAGGCTTATAATCAATATTTAAAGATTTCAAGTAAGCATCAAAATTTCTTCTTCCATGAGTTATATCGCTTAATAATACCAAAGGATATGTAAGTAATTCTTCAATTGAATACACCCTCTGTTGCAATTCAGGATAATGCTTTTTTGAAGCGATAAATCTATCTCTTATTTCAAAAGTCTTTATACATTCAAAATCCTTAATCTCCTCATAATCGTTTTTTATAATTATATCCATTTTTCCTAAACGGGCTAAATCCTTCAAAGTCTTCATTTCTTCCAAAATAATGCTTATATGTACAGTTGGATACAACTCTCTAAATTTTCTCAAAGTATCAATAAGGAATACTGTAAAATTAGTTGTCGTGGCACCAATATATAAACACTTACCTTTTCCCTTGCTCATATCAATTATATTTAATGTAGAATCAACTTTCGCAAGAATCTCTTTTGTATGCTCATACAAAATTACCCCCTCATTAGTTGGAACAACTCCTTTTTTACTTCTCTCGAGTAACTTTACACCAAGTGAATTTTCTAATTCCTTAATAGCTCTGGTAACTGCTGGTTGAGAAATCATTAGTTTTTCACTAGCTTTAGTAATATTTCCCTCTTCTACCACAACACTAAAGTATTTTAAGAGATTTAAATTTAGATTTTCCATTCATATCACCAAAATTATTATACCATAAATAAAAGTTATCGATATAATAATAAATATATATTTTATTTATAAAAAATGCTATGTTACCATTTATTTGAGGTGAACAAAATGAAAAATATTTATGTCTTTGATATGGGAAAAGTAATCCTAAAATCATCCAGATTTAAAAGGAATGTATAATCAAGCAAAGCCCGAATGTGATTATAAAACATTTAAAGATTTATTTTACAACAGTAAAGAAGCAACAGCTGTATATAGTGGCTTGATAAATGATAATGAATTTTTCCAAATATTGGCAAATAGATCTGGAAGTGAAAAATCAGCTGATGAACTAAAAACAATCTACCTAAAAAACAAAGGAACAATTTATTTAAGCACTCTAAACATAATAAAGTACTTAAAAAACAACAATGACACAGTCTGCTTGCTATCTAATTTGAAAGAAATCGACTACCATTACTTAGATAGTGTTTTAGACCTTAGCCTATTTGATAAATTATTTCTATCATATCGCATGCATCTAGCTAAACCGGACAAAAAAATCTATGAAGCAGTTATAAAAGAACTAGGTACCAATGATTTCTACTTTTTTGATGATTCTCCAATCAATATAGAAAGTGCTAAGCGCCTTGGCATCAACGCATATAATGTTACTGGTGATAATATCACTGAGCCTATAAAAAAGATATTATTAAAAAATAACAAATACTAATTAAACAAAAAAAGGAGAGTAAACTTACTCTTCTTTTAACATTATTTAATTTCTTCAATTTTCATTAAGTTAGTTGGTTGTGCAATTCCAATATTAGGGAAACTTCCAGTAGTAACTACAATATCCCCTTTGTCTAAATCCATTGCTTCTTTAGCCTTATTAATGCTTTCAGTTAAAATTTCATCTGTAGAGTTAAAGATTGGCATAGTAACAGGATATACTCCCCAGTTCAAAGCTAATCTTCTTCCTGTTTTTTCATCTGGACATAGTCCAAGAATTAAAGCATTAGGCTTTAAGTTACTAATAACTCTAGCAGTTGTTCCACTAATTGTAGATGCACAAATTAACTTAGCATTTAAGTGATTTGCAGTTTCTACAACACTTTCACAAATTGCTGTTGGAACATTACAATTAGTATGTTCTCTCTTATAAACATAATTAAACTTAGCATATTGCTCAGTAACTTCACAAATATTAGCCATAGCAGCAACTGTTTCAATTGGGTGTTTACCAACTGTTGTTTCACCACTTAACATAACTGCATCAGTACCATCTAATACTGCATTAGCAATATCTGAAGTTTCTGCACGTTTTGGACGTGAATTTTCCATCATTGTCTCAAGCATTTCTGTAGCAACAATAGCTATCTTACCCATTCTACGACATGTTTTAATCATATCTTTTTGTACTATTGGTAATCTTTCAGATTGAATTTCTGTTCCAAGATCTCCTCTAGCAACCATAACACCAGCAGAAACCTCAAGAATTTCTTCTAAGTTTTTAATTCCTAAATCACTTTCAATTTTACATATAATTTGTAAATCTTCTCTACCATATTCTTTTAAGATTTCTTTAATCTCTAATACGTCTTCTTTAGAAGAAACAAATGAAATAGCTAAGAATTCTCCACCATGTTCACAAGCATACTTTATATCTTCCCTATCTAAATCACTTACATAAGGAATATTTAACTTAATACCAGGAACACTTAAGCTTTTACGATTTCCTAAAGTACCACCAAGAATAACTTTACAAGTAACTCCATCTTCTTCTTTACTAATAACTTCCATTTTCATTTTAGCATTTTCAAGTAAGATAACATCTCCAACATTTAAACTATCAAGAGCCTCAGGATGGTTAACAGTAAATCTATCTTGATTACCTAAAACATCTTCTTTTACAATTCTAATAATCTTTCCAGGAATTAATTCAATTGAATCATTCTCTAAAACACCACTACGAAATTCAGGTCCTTTAGTATCCCAAAGAATTGCAACACTTTTCCCTGTACGTTTTCTAACTTCACGAACTGAATCTGTAGCCATTTTTCTCTCTTCTAATGTAGCATGAGTAAAATTAATTCTAGCTACATTCATTCCTGCCAAAACCATTTTTTCCATAACATCTGGTTGATTAGAAGCAGGTCCTATACTACAAACAATTTTTGTTTTTTTCATTTCAATACCTCCCTAAACATACTCAGTAATTTTATCACATTTTTTCGATTTTAACAACAAAAATCAAACAAATTATAAAAAAATATGTATTTAATCTTTACACATTTTTTATATAATTATTATCTTTTTCTTATTGATAATTTTTCTAAATACTCATCAATCATCGATTCTCTATAAGTTTTAACATTATAAAAATTATAACCACGTTTTTCACATTTATCTACAAATATATCCATCTGTTCTGTAAATAGTTCCCTATTTCCAATCATTATTCCATAAGAATCATCACCAGCAACTCTCAAAAATCCAACATTTCTTACTAAATAATTAATTGCATCTGTTTCATCCTTAACACCATCTTCTCTCAAATATTTATAATAATTATTTGAAATTTTTGACGACTTACTTAGCAATTGATTAAGAACAGTAGCTCCTGTAATTATATGAGACCCATCTATATTAGCAGTTCCAGTTTTACTCATCATCCCAACAATATTAGAATCAACCATACATTCTTCCATAGAATTAGAATCTTGAGTTTTAATACCTAATTCACTATCAGAAACTGTTGTACAAGAAGAAGTTAATTTTCTTCTAGCAGTTACTTCTTTAAATTTTTCAACATTCTCAGAATAACTAATAGAAGCTAAGTCATTCTCATAATAAGCTCCACCCTCAAATATTAGGAACTTTCGTTCTCTATACAATGGATTGAAAAATAAATATTTTTTAATACTCATCACGAAATCAAAATAAGGTGAAAAATACGAATAATCTTTCTTAAACACTTTAAAGTCTTCCTTATTTTCTTCACTTAGACATATATCTCTACAAAAATCCTCTACTTCGCTATACTCCATCTGATAAAAATCATCATTTGGAGTTATAAAACCTACTCTCTTCATTAACTTCACTCCTACCAATATTCTATAATTATACCATACTTACCATTAATATACGATATTCAACAATTATTTATTTCCATATTCTTTGTCGCAAATAAACTTTAAATTTTTCTTCTTCCTCACTAGCACTTTTCTCGTAATCAACATCTGGAAGTATTTCACCTATATAAGGAAATATATCAATTCCATGTTTATATTCATGAACATTTATACACATAGACTTTAAATCATTTATTTCTGGTACACAAATCTTTACTCCTGTCAAAATACCACTATCCTTATCCTCTTGTGGATAGCAACCATAATAACTCATTCCCTCTTCTAACGAAGTATGAAGTACATGCGCATTTTTACTCAAAATATCAAAAGTCTCTTCTCCTCTAAAAAATTCTTCAAGATCTTTTCTAGTTAATGTTAGTCCTAATAATTCATCTAAATAAGCTGTTGTTTCCATCAAAGTTTTAAATTGCTTTGCTGGAACTATCTTTCTATCAAAACTATTATAAAACATATTATCTTCGTATTCTAATAATATTTTATCAAAATATTTATAAGTTTCTTCATTAAGCCTATCCAATTCATCAAGAATCCAATTAAGTCTCTCATCATTATTAATCTTATCCATATTATTCAACAAAAATTTAATATATTTATTTTCTTCTTTTGTAATAGCATAATACTCTTTTAATTTATCAAAAAGTATTTTTCTTCTTTCTTGACCTTGAAAGTCCCTTAATAAAGACACCAAATAAACTCCAAGATATTCTTTTGTTAATAACAAAGCTTCACACTTATTAAGAAAAACATTTTTCTTTAATTCACTAATTAATTCCATAATAACACCTAACCTTGTCAAATTATTATAATATAGATACCAATAGTAAACAAGAAAAAAAGGACTTAATAGTCCTCTTATTTCTGACACTTAGGGCAATAGTGAGTTCCTCTACCACCAATTCTTGTCTTCTGTAATATTTCACCACATTTAGGGCAAGGATTACCCGCTTTTCCGTGAGCTAATAGCTCATTTTGGAATAATCCATGAACACCTTCACTTGATGTAAAACTCTTAATAGTTGTACCACCTAATTTAATGGCTTTTTCCAGTACTAATCGACAATTATCTATTATAGATTGACATTCTTCTCTAGTAACTTCACAGGCTCTACGACTAGGATTTATTGAACTCATAAACAATATTTCATCATCATAGATATTACCAATTCCTGTAATTATACTTTGATCAAGCAACACTGTCTTAATTGGCAATTTCTTAGAATGAATCTTATCATAAAGATAATCGCAAGTGAGATTAGAATCATTATATTCCAATCCTAATTCACTTAAAGGCTTAACCTTATAAGTACTATCCTTATCAATTAAATGCATCTTACCAAATTTTCTAACATCATGAAATCTAAAACTAATATCATCATCTAAAATAAGTTCAACATGCTCATGTTTTCCTAGAATATCACCTTTTTTTCTAAACATAAACTTTCCTTCCATTCTAAGATGGACAAGTAAAGAATAACTATCAAGTTCCATAACGATAAATTTTCCTCTAGTAGTTATATCATTTATTTTTTGATTAATAATTTTTCTTTTAAATTCATCTGTGCTAGGACTAGCAATAATATTATCCCAATAAATATTACAATCAGTTATAGTTTTATTTAAAATAATAGGTTTTAAACTCTTAACAACTGTTAAGACCTCTGGTTTCTCTGGCATACTAAATCACCTCATTTACTATTTTGCTTCATACCAGTTATTTCCAACTTCAATATCAACTTTTAATGGAACACTTAATTTAAAAGTATTTTCCATTATATCTTTTACTATTTTCTTTACTTCTTCTAATTCTTCATTAACTACATTAAACACAAGTTCATCGTGTACCTGAATAAGCATCTTACTTTTTAAATTACGTTTGTTAAACTCCGAATAAATTTCAACCATAGCTTTTTTTAATATATCAGCAGCAGTTCCCTGAATAGGTGTATTAAGAGCCATTCTCTCCCCACTACTTCTAATCATATAATTTTTATTATTTAATTCCTCTATAACTCTTTTTCTATTCATCAATGTAGTAACATAGCCGTACTTATAAGCTTCTGCTTTTTTATTCTCCATATATTCACCAATTCCTGGATATGTTTCCAAATAATTATCAATGAACTTTTTAGCAGTAGCAATATCAATACCTAAATCTTCAGATAAACCAAAACTACTAATTCCATATAATATACCAAAGTTTACAGCCTTTGCATTTCTTCGCATATCTTTTGTAACTTCCTCCATCGGAACTTTAAAAATATCTGAAGCAGTCTTCGCATGAATATCTTCATCATCTATAAATGCTTGAATTAAATTAGAAGCATTACTCATATGTGCAAAAATTCTAAGTTCAACCTGAGAGTAATCACTAGAAAGTAATACTGAATTTTCATCTGGAACAAACGCTTTTCTAATCAATCTAGAATATTCAGCCCTAGCAGGAATATTCTGTAAATTTGGACTAATACTTGATAGACGTCCTGTTCTAGTCAAAGTTTGTGTAAAAATAGTATGTATTCTTCCATCATCTCTTATTTCAGACTTCAATCCAACAGCATAATTTGTATATAATTTCGATAAGGTACGATACTCTAATACTTTTTCTACAATTGGATGAACATCTATTATTTTATCCAAAATATCCTTACTAGTAGAATACTTATTATCTTTTACTCTTTTTGGATATTTAATTGCCAAATCTTCAAATAAAACTTTTGCAAGTTGAGCAGGACTCATAATATTAAACTCACAGCCCGCATCCTTATAAATATCCTTTTCTAATTGACTCATCTGAGTTTTTAATTCATTTTCAACCTCAGTTAAATAATCTCCATTAACCTTAATTCCTGTCTTTTCCATATCAGCTAAAACTATAGCAAGAGGCATTTCAATGTCATTAAATAATTCAATTTCACCACTATCTTTTAACTCTGATAAGATTCTTTCTCTTGTATCATAAATAAATTTAGCTTTCTTACAACAAATTTCTTTTAAAACTTCTTCTTCTACTTCTTTAGGCCTTTTATCTGTACCATATAATTCATCATATGCTGGTAACTCAACATCAAAACTCCTAGCAATAAAGCTTATATCATCTTTTACAACATAATCAAGTAAATATGTAGCAATCATCGTATCAAAAACAACATTCTTTAGTTGAATTCCAACTTTATCTAAAACAACAATATTTTTCTTTAAATCATAAGTATATTTTGATGAATTATTTTTAAATAAATCTCCAAATTGAACTAAATTCTCTTTAGAAAGAAAATAACCATTTTTTCCGTCATAAATACCAATTCCTAAAATTTCACTCTTACTATAAACAGAACCTCTAACTTCTAAATAAAAAGAAAAATCTGTATCCTCTAACTGACTTATATCAGCAATATTTATTTTTTCTTCTACCTGAGAATTTTTTATTTCATTAGAGTCACCAACTGTCAAATCAATCTTTTTCAATAAGGAGAAAAATTCTAATTCTTCTAAAACTTGTTTAAATTCTCCTACTCTAATCCCATTGTATTTACAATCTTCTAAAGTAAAATCTAAAGGAACATCTCTAAATATAGTAGCCAAGTCATAGCTCATATAAGCACTTTCTTTATCATTTTCAAGTTTTTCTTTTGTTTTCCCTGAAATTAAATTTAAATTTTCGTATATTTCATCTAAACTACCATACTTAGACAGCAAATTAATTGCAGTCTTCTCACCTATTCCTTTAACTCCAGGAATATGATCACTTGCATCACCCATTAATGCTTTCAAATCAATCATTTTAATAGGATCAACTTGATAAGTATTTCTAAATTCTTCTTTAGTCATCATAATATGACCACTTTGCTTTAACAATTTTACCGTCACTTCATCACTGATTAATTGTAATAAATCCTTATCACTACTAACTATAGTAGCAATAAACTCATCTTCCTCATCAACAACCTTAGACAAGGTTCCAATAATATCATCTGCCTCATAATTATCAATCTCAAAATGCTTAATCCCCATAGTATCAAGAACCTCTTTTGCCTTTGGAAATTGAAGTTTAAGTTCATCGGGCATCGCTGCTCTTCCAGCTTTATAATCATCATATTTATCATGTCTAAAGGTTTTACCTTTATCAAACGCAACCATAATATAACTTGGATTTTCTTCTTTAATAATCTTATTCATCATATTAATAAAGCCATACAAAGCATTTGTAGGAAAACCTTTAGAATTTTTCATAATAACACCTTGATAAGCAGTTGCATAAAAACTTCTAAAAAGTAAATTATTACCATCTACTAAAATTATCTTCTTCATTTCTATCACCTGCTAATAGTATAACATAAATAATTAACTATTCGGAAATATTTATCATCACTCCAGTTTTTTCTATACCATTATTTTGTTCAAGTCTTTCAATTCTCTCACTAGCAACAAAAAGATAAAAAGTAAAAATAATATAAACACCTAAAACAATAAGACCCTTCTTTATAATATTTTTCATATATTATCACTCCCTTCAAATTACACTTTAATTATAATTCGAATATCTGTTCGTGTCAATATAAAATTAAAACGTTTGTTTGACATTTTACATTAAAAATGTTAAACTGTTTTTATAAGGAGGAATCAGATGGAAAAATTAACCGGGAGACAAAATTTCATTTTACAAGTTCTAAAGAAATTAATTGCTGAGAATGGCTATCCACCAACGGTTAGAGAAATTGGTGAAAAAGCCCACCTGTCTTCTCCCGCTACAATCCATTTTCACTTAAAGAAGCTTGAAGAAAAAGGATATATAAAAAAGGGAGATAATAAAAATAGAACAATTGAAATTTTAGTACCTAACGAATATTTAAATAAAGATGAAACAGTAGTTGAAGTACCATTATTAGGAAAAGTAACAGCTGGTACACCTATTGAAGCAATTGAAACACCTGATGAATATTTCAGTTTACCAGCTAATCTAATTAACAGTAAAAACGAAGTATTTACTTTAAAAGTCAGTGGTGAGTCAATGATTAATGTTGGAATTTATGATGGCGATATTTTAATAGTAGAGAAAAAAAATACAGCTAGAAATGGTGAAACTGTAGTCGCAATGAATTCAGATGGTGAAGCTACAGTAAAAACTTTCTATAAAGAAAATGGATATTTCAGACTTCAACCAGAAAACGATACTATGGATCCAATCATTCTAAAAGAAGTAACTATTTTAGGAAAAGTAATTGGTCTATATAGAAAATTATAATAATCAAAGTTGAAAGATTATATTGTTAAAGACAAATAATCTTTTTTATTTTAACAAACAAAAAAGCAAACAATTCTTTTTACTGTCTACTTTATTAAACTAATTATTTAAATCACATCATTCATTAATAATACTTCTAACAATATGACTAGCTATCAATAATCCAGCTGCTGCTGGCACAAATGCAGATGAACCTGGATTTCTATCTCCAGTCTTAATTGGTAACTCACTGCTAGTTAAAACATTTATTTTTTGCTTTATCCCCTCATCTTTTACAAACTTTCTAATAATCCTTGCTAATGGATCATTAACTGTTTTCCTTATATCTACTATTTCTAACTTACTAGGATCTAACTTATTTCCAGTACCCATACTTGAAATGAAATTAACATTTAATTTTATGCAACTTTTTATTAAAGCCTTTTTAGTTCTAACAGTATCACAAGCATCAACTACATAGTCAACATTATCAATAAACAAACTATCTATATCACTATCTAAAATAAACTCATCAATTTTTATAACTTTACACTTAATATTAATATCTTTGATTCTCTCTTCTAAAACATCAATCTTTTTTCTTCCGATTGTTGAAGAAAGTGCAATTATTTGTCTATTAATATTTGTCTCATCTATCACATCAAAATCAACCAAAACAAGTGTACCTATATTACTTCTAGCTAAAGATTCTGCAACATAACCACCTACTCCGCCACATCCTAATATAAGCACACTTTTATTACTTAGTTTATCTAAATTATCCGAACCGATTATCTTTTCTAATCTATCAAATCTAGGCAATTTTTCTACTCTCCACTTCATCCATTTTTTTAACCAACTGCTTTTGTTTCTGTGACTTAGATTGAATCAAAGTTAATGGCTTATCATAGATAATTTTATTTATATAAGATATTTTTGTATAAATTTCTGTATTAGCCTTAGCCATTTTATAATAATTATTTAAATTTTTAAAATCTCGAGTCTTTATAGCAGACATAGCACGTAGCGTATCCTGTAAACTTTCTTCTGGAATGGATGTATCTGATATTACAGTACACTCAAAATTATTAATAAAATCAATCGTATCACTTAAATCTGCAATTCCAGCTTCTTTAAATAACAGAGGCCAGCGACTCTCATCTCTTTCTTCTTTAACTATCTTTTGAAGAGCAGCAATTTTATCATTGGTTAAATGTTTACCTATTCCTAATTGTTCAAACGAAACATATCTTCCTCGATTATCTTCTCCTGGTATTTCATTTCTCATATCAGTAATTGCCTTACTATATAGTTTATCTAAACTATCATTTACCTTCTTAGGAGGTTGTGAAACTTCATATACATCATATAAATCAGAATCTCTCTCCTCCTTAGTTGTTACTAAAAAGTTTCTAGGGTAAAGTAATGATTTACTCCTGATAAAATCAATAGGCGCATTTATATCTCTTGAATTTTTAAAAGTAGATTCTGAGAATTTTTCTCTATTCACTATAATATCACTTTGACACGCATCATCGTAATTTACACCATGACGAATCTTTTTTTTATGCTTATATTCAAGATGTACATTCATAACTCTCCTTTTATTAACTATAGGTAGTACTAACATATACATTCCCCCTTGTACTGCATATTTTACCATAAAATTCAAGAAAAAACAACAAAAAAAACAGATAGAGCGTCGTAGGCAAACGATAAAACCTGTCCTTCGTCCAGGTGGGTGTTCTTACGTTACCTTTAGGATCCTTAATAAAATTAAGTATTCAACACCGATAACTGATCAAAACTCCCTTATCGTCATTTTAGTCGGTTTTAAAAGTGCCCGTTCGCATCTATCTGATAATTAAATTATATCAGGAAAAAGTTAACTAAACAAGCACTTTAACATTTTTTTACACAAATCATAATATATCATAGGTGATTATATGTATTTTAAATCAAACGGCATATCTATATATTACGAAAAACATGGTACAGGAAAAAATAATATTTTAATATTACCCGGATGGGGTAATACAAGAAATACATTCTATAATATTATAAAAAACTTAGAAAAAAACTCTACCATTTATATACTTGACTACCCAGGGTTTGGAAACAGTCCAATCTTAAATAAAGAATTAAATATTTACGATTATGCCTTTATAATAAATTCTTTCATTAACAAATTTAACATTGAAACCCCCTCTATCATTGCACACTCCTTTGGTGGTAGAATAACTGCAATTCTTCAGGGATACTATAAACTTAAGTTAAAAAAAATAATTCTTATTGATGTTGCAGGAATCAAAAGAAGAAAAAAATTAAAAGTATTTCTAAAAGAAAAGTTATACAAACTTTTAAAGAAATGTACCTATTTACTTCCAAAAATCAAACAAGAAAATTACCGACAAAAATTACTTCTACACTTTGCCTCTACAGACTATAAAAGTATTCCAAAATCAATGCAAAAAACCTTTCAAAATATCGTAAATGAAGATTTAAAAAAATTTTATAAGATGATTAATACTGAAACACTAATAATATGGGGAGAAAATGATTTGGACACTCCACTTAAAGATGGATTACTCATAAAAAAATTAATAAAAAATTCGGAAATAATTGTTTATAAAAAAAGTGGCCATTTCTCCTATCTGGACTACCCTATTCTAACTAATAAAATCATAAATAGCTTTTTTAACATAGAAGAAAACCTCTAGAAAAATCTAGAGGTTTAAATATTGTATGACTAATTATCAATTAATTCTAATGCAAAATGTCCATGAAAGTGATAATCACTAGTATCAAGATTTTCAACACTATTTTTATCAATCCATACTCTAAACGAAATGCTATCCGTTTCATTCTTACTAAGAATAATATCTTTTACCAACATATCATCAGCAAACGTTTCAACATCCTTACCATTCAATGAATATTTTATTTGACTATTACTAAAAACTTTATCACTACAATTACACAACTTAGTTACATCTTCATCCTTTACTAAGTTTAGATGATACTTAACTAAATTAGAAGTTTTATTTTCTACATTAATTGTATAAACATGTGATATAAGTCCCTCACTATCTGAGACAACATCATCATTAGTTAATAAAATCGTTGGACTAGAACTCGATACATTTCTCACATCTTTAATTCCATTAACATCGTTCAATAATAATTTATTATCAAAATATAAAACATTATAACCAACAATAGCAAATACTATCATAAAAAAAGCAACCAAACAAACAGTATATTTAAACTCTTTCTTTTTCATTTTATTAATAATATGTCTTTTTTCATTTTTACTGTTCTTATTGATATGTTTTTTCACACCTCTAATTATAGCCATTGCCAATCACCTTACCATACATAAAGTATAACATAATTGGTAATTTATTCAAAGAAAAATCCTTAAAAGAATTAAGGATTAAGTCTATTAGGTCCTCTAAACAAGAACTGTGTTTCTTTAACACTTGGAATTCCTAATAATAACATTGTAAGTCTATCTACACCAACTGCAAATCCACCATGTGGAGGACATCCATACTTGAAGAATTCTAAATAAAATTTAACATCTTCATCTAGTCCTTTTTCCTTTGCATTTTTAACGATTTCTTCATATCTATGTTCCCTTTGGGCACCTGTTGTGATTTCAGTACCTCTCCATAAAAGATCATATCCCATTAAATGTCCTTCTTCATCTCTCATATGATAGAATGCTCTCTTTTCTGCAGGAAAATCAGTTACAAACAAGTACTCATGTCCAAACTTATCTTGTGATAATTTATAGCAAAGTCTCTCTGCCTCTGTAGTTAAATCTGTCTTTTCAGCATCATCTACTTTATAGCCATATCTTTCTTCCAATTCTTTATAAATATCAGCAAGCTTCATACTTGGAAAAGGAAGTTTTGGAACAACTAATTCAACACCAAATACTTCTTTTATTTTTTCTCCATATACTTCATTAATCTTTTCTAATGCATAAGCAAGCATTTCAGCTTCTAAATTCATAACATCTTCATAACTATCTATATAAGAAAACTCCACATCAAACGAAGTAAATTCAGTCGCATGACGACTTGTATTAGAATTTTCTGCTCTAAAACAAGGAGCAACCTCAAATATTTTATTGAATCCAGAAGACATAGCCATTTGCTTATAAAATTGTGGACTTTGTGCTAAATAAGCAACTCTATCAAAGTACTTAACTTCAAAAACATCAGCTCCAGATTCACTAGCAGCTCCAATAAATTTGGCGTATGAATCTCTGTAAATTCATGATTATATAAATATTCTCTCATATATCTTACTAATGTACTTTGCACTTGAAACATAAAAACATTTTTATCATTTCTTAAATCAATAAAACGATAATCAAGTCTAGTATCTAAATTAACACCCTCTAAATCTTTAAAATTAAAAGGCAATTCATCACTACTCTTACTTGTAACTTCGATATTAGTAGGAATAATTTCCATTCCATTTAATTTTACTTTAGGAGATTCAACTAACTTACCAGTAATTTTAACAGTACTCTCAAGTGGTAAGCTTTCAATAATTTCTACCATTTCTTTATTAGCTTCTTCACTTTTTTCTATTGTAACTTGAACTTTTCCAGTATTATCTCTAAGTATTACAAATTGTACCCATTGTAAATTTCTTATATTATCAACAAATCCACTTACTATTACTTCTTCATCAAAATGATTTTTTAATTTACTTATACTTATATTTTCCATTTATTTCATCCTTTCTCTATAACTATTCATGATGACAATGACAATCTCCGCCACATTCTCCACTACATTCATGCTCTTCTTCATCATGATTACAATGACCACAGCCACAACCACAATCATCATCTTCATTATCCATAGCAGTTAATTGTTCATCTAAATAATAAATCAAAACATCTAAACTTATTATTTCTTCTTCTTTAGTTAAATTATTTTTAATTTTGACTTCATTATTATTTAAATCATCACTATTTAAAACACAAGTAAACTTAGCCTTTAGCCTATCCGCTTGTTTAAACTGTCCCTTAAGTCCTCGTCCAGTATACTCTGTATCAACAATAAATCCTGCCATTCTTAACTCTTGAGCCAAATATGCTGCATATTTTTTTTCATCATCATTGACATACATTAAAAATAAGTCAATATCTTCAATTATTGGCATTTTTACCTTTTCAAGTTCAAGTGCCATAACAAGTCTTCCTAAACCACAAGCAAACCCAACGCATGGTGTTTCAGGTCCTCCTAATTGGTTAACAAGACCATTATAACGACCTCCACCACCTAAAACATTATTAGAACCAAAACCATCTACTTTAGCTTCTATTTCAAATACAGTATGATTATAATAATCAAGACCACGTACTATATTTGGATTAATCTCATAATCAATTTGCATAATATCCAAATATTCTTGAACACGCTCAAATCTATCACGACTCTCCTCATTTAAATAATCTAGTGTTTTAGGTGCCTTCTTCAAAATTTCATTTTCTGCATCTACTTTACAATCTAAAATACGTAATGGATTTTTTTCTAATCTTGTTTGACAATCTTCACAAAAATCTCCAATATGTGGTTTAAAATACTCAACTAAAGCTTCACGATAATTATTACGTGATTCATTATCTCCTAAAGAATTAATATTAACTTTAATTTCTTTTAAACCTAACATTTTATAAACATTAACAGCTAAAGAAATAACTTCTGCATCAGAGATAGGATCATCACTACCAAGAACTTCCATTCCAAATTGTGTAAGCTCTCTATCTCTTCCACTTTGTGGTCTCTCATATCTATACATTGTTCCATTATAATAAACTTTTACTGGTTGATTAGAATCACCATACATCTTGTTTTCAATATAACTTCTAACTACTCCAGCAGTTCCTTCAGGACGAAGTGTAATATCTCTTCCACCCTTATCTTGAAAATCATAACTTTCTTTAGTAACGATATCAGTAGTTTCTCCTACTCCCCTATGAAACAATTCAGTAGCTTCAATTATTGGTGTACGAATATAATTATAATTATACTTCTCCATTAAAGCATCAATTACAGTATCTACATACTTCCAAACCTTTGCTTCTCTTCCATAAATATCATTACAACCTTTTTGTTTTTGTATCATTTTATCCTCTCCTTACTTTTCCTTTTGGTTTATCCAATATAGATGTAATCTTCTTCATATTATCACAACCATCTCTCACATAAAATATATCTGGATGCACATGTTCACACTTTCTATTATCATCTAACAAATCATAATAATAGTAATCATATTCATCATGTTTGAATAAAGTTTTTCTCGGTGAAACATCAATATCTGGTAATAAAGATTTTCCTCTCATACTACGAAGCTTTAGCTGTCCATTAGAATAATAATCAACTCTTTCTCCCACATAAATATTATCTGCTCCATAATATTTAAGAAAATCATACAATACTTCTTTATTGATAGAAATTCCCAAATCCTCACAAAAGAATACTTTCCTAAGTAAAGCTAAATCCTCATCATTTAAAACTTTCTTCACTAATTTCAACTTTTTAATCGTTAAAGAAAAACTATCATCAGAAACCATTATCCTCTTAATTAGTTCCAAATCAAACATTAATTCATCTCCCCCAAAAATAACAAAAAAAGCACCTTTACTAAGGACAGTTTTACCTGTGGTGCCACCTTATTTTATACTCTTATAACTTTTATCGTAGTCACACGCTTCCTGTTTTTTTTGGATGTCTTCATTTTACTATATTAAGTATTTTCACCAACCATACTTTCTCTAAAAATATTCATAAAATTACTCTTTCCCAAGAAGATAATCTTATTATACAATACAAAATAAAAATAAACAATCTTAATTTTATTTTGTTTTTCCGCCAGTTGCTATATCTTCATTATAAAATTCAACTTCTATCCCATACTTAAGTAACTCATTAAGCATCTTATCTTTATTACAATTCCAAACATCAATTTCATTAAAAGAATAATAAGAATTGTTAATCCTGTATACTGCCCACTCAAGATTATTCTCATATAACTCATAAGATATTTTTTGTTCATTTAATAATCTTTTTTGTTTTTTAATATAAGCTAAATAAAGAAAGTTCCAAGCTCTCTGCAAGCATTCTTCTAACTCTTTAGAATACCCCTTAGCTCGATTACTTTTTATATAATCCAAATCACATATAAATTGTAAAAACTCTTCTTCTGTAGTATCTTTAATAAATTCTTGTTGTAACCCAAATAAATCTGCATCAAAAAACAATTGTTCCATCTTACTCTGACCAACTATTTTTTCTACCATTTTCGCAAAATTAACTTCGATACTATAAGCGTACTCAAGTCCTTGATCATAAAAATATCTTTGTGTAAGCAATTCTGTATATCCTTCATTTAGACCTTTTCCTATATTCAAAATTAATGGTTTAAACTGACTAAAACCACAGAACTCATATCCATCTGATGTTATAGTTCTTGTAGCCATATGAAACAACTCATGATATATACTCGCTAAAGCATGACCTGTACTTAATACTATCTTATTATCACCAGAATAATAGTTTGCATAAGAAACAGTATTAGTATCAAAATCCGCTACTAACCTATTTTTTACTTTCAAAGTTTCTAAATTCATTCTTAGAAAAGGAAAATCAAAGTTAGGCTTTACTTCACTCAATCTATTTACAAATAACACAATAGCAGCACTATAACGTCTAGAAACTATCTTAGCAAGTTCTTCAGTACTATACTCATTAAAATTTTTCTTCTTAATAAAACCAACTTTTGTTCTTCGAAACTCTGTAGAAATTTTATTTTTTAAATCAAAAGCATACATAAAGTTAGAAACAAATTCTGATAAATATATATCTGAATTAATTTCACTAATTATATTTTTTACTCTTTCCTTCATCATACTTTTTCCTTGTATCTTATTTTTTAATTAACTGTAGTTCCCTTTCATATAAAGTTGTATATCTACTAGAATCTAGTTCCTCATTAATTAAAAATTCTGGAGAAAACTCTTGTATTCTAATATTTTCAAATTTCCTCATTAATTCCCCATTAAATCCTTCATTTAAAACCTCATCTTTTAAAAACATTGATAAAATATCCCCATATGCATAATTTATATCTGTCATTAAGTCAAAGCTAGTTCCTTCTATATATACACCAATTGTATCTTCACATTCAAAATATTTACCAACAAGTTTAGCCATCTCTTCAGATTTTAAATAAAGATATCTATCCTTACTAATAAAGATATCATCTAAAAGTGATAATATATAAGAACTAAGAAGATAATCATGTTTTATAATTGAGGAATCAATTAATTTATCAACTACTTTTTCTGGCATAATCTTCTGTTTAGTCATAAAATCCAAAAATAGTCTTTCAAATAATCTTGAAACTACTTCTTGATAAACTGATTCAAATGTATAAGAAATAAAATCCGCAATTTTTTCTCTACCTTTAAACTCAGCTAAATCATAATAATGACCAAACTCATGGGCTAAAGTAAACATTGAGTCTAAATCATAATCAAACTTATCTACCAATATACTAGACTTACCTGTTATCGGATTATGTAGATTAATTCCTAAATAGTTATCAATATCATTGCCTTTTCTCATCTTAAAGATTCTCTTTTCGTTAATTAATTCTTCAAATTCTTTCTCTAATCCTAGACTCTGACAAAAATCATGAAAGACTGTAAGGAATTCTTTTTCTCCAAAGTAGTCATTTTCCTTACTATATTCATTACCAGCTACCTTTTGAATAAAAACACGTTCTAAATTAACTAACAAATCATTAAAATAGTCTTGATGAAAATTTTTATTCTTTATAAAACTATCATTAAATTTATCATACAAAAAATCTATATTCTTTTCAAACCTTTGAAAATCATTAAGACTCCCAAAAATCTTTTTTTCATTTGGATACATACAACGTCCCTTAATAACACTCAATCCAGAATAAAGATTTCCTATATAATTATATAATGCCAATCTAACATCATTGTTTTTTTCTTCTTTTACTAATTTCAGTGTATCAGATAATTCTCTACGAATATCTCTTTCTTTACCTAATAAATCCATAACTCCCCCTACAAAAAAGAAACTACTTATAAGTTCAAAATAGTTTCTTATCTTTCCAACATAATTGTTGTTGGACCAATATTAGAAATATTAACTACCATATCAGCCCCGAATTTTCCTGTTTGAACTTCAACATACTTAGCAAGCTCTTCATTAAATAAATCATAAAGTACAACAGATTCATCATTTTTCATTGCTTTTATATAACTAGGTCTATTTCCTTTTGCTGTATCAGCATACAAAGTAAATTGTGACACAGACAAAACACTTCCACCAAAATCAAGAATACTTTTATTCATTACTCCATCATCATCAGGAAATATTCTAAGATTAACTACTTTCTTTGCTAAGTATTTAATCTTTTCTAAATCATCTCCATCAGTAAAGCCAACAAACAATACTAAACCATTATCTATTTTACCAACTATTTCATTCTCAACAGTTACTGATGCACTTCCACTTCTTTGTACTAATACTCTCATCGCATAGTCCTTTCTACTTTTTCAACATAATTATTCTTTGTAATAGCCAAAACAAGTTTATTTAACTGCTCTAAACCAGTTACATAACAATTAACTTCATAAACAATCTTTTCTGCTCTTCCCATCGTCTTTATTCCATCAACACTAACATTCATCATCGAAATTATTTGAATCAAATCAAGCATATGATTATCATTTGTATTAGTATGAATTAATATTGATGTCATATATCGCTTATTAATATTCGTATTCCAACTAACTTCTAATGTTCTATCTTCAAGCATCTCCAAATTATGGCAACTTAATCTGTGAACAGTAATACCATTACCTTTTGTAATATAACCAACAATAGCATCTCCATAAACAGGATTACAACAATTAGCAAGATTAACTTTTACTTTATCAATACCACTAACAATTATATCAGCATCAATATTCTTACTAGTAACTTTCACAACTTTAGGAGCAGTAACTTCTTCTACTGGTTTTTCAATTACATTAATTACTCCATTAGCAGTCGCTTTTCCGTTCCCAATACTTAGATATATTTCCTCTAAGTCATCAACTTTAATTGCATCACATATTTTTTTAACATTTGCATCATTAACAAAATCCGAAAACGCAATTTTTCTCTTACGAAGCTCTTTTTCTAATGTATATTTACCACGATCAACATATACTTCTCTTTCATTTTTTGTAAAAAAACTTTTTATTTTATTTTTAGTAGCTGTAGCCTTAACCATATTAAGCCACTCTTTTGATGGAGTTGAACTCTTATTAGTATTTATCTTAACAATATCATTATCCTGTAATTCATAATTTAATGGAACAATATTATTATTAACAATAGCTCCAACCGTAGTTTCTCCTACCTTAGTATGAATCTTATAAGCAAAATCAATTGGTGTAGCACCTCTTGGTAGTTCTATAACATCTCCCTTAGGAGTAAAACAATAAATATTATTATTTAAAACTTCATCCTTAACACTATTTACAAACTCTTCACTACTCATCTTATCATGACTTAAATCAATAATTGATTTAAAGAATTGCAATTTCTGTTCTGTAGTATTTTGTAAATTAGCAGTAGATTTACTACCACCATTTTCCTTATAAGCCCAATGACTAGCTATACCATTTTCTGCCACTTCATCCATATCATAAGTACGTATCTGAATTTCAAATAAATAACCATCTATTCCAAAAACAGTTGTATGAAGTGACTGATACATATTAGGTTTAGGCATCGCAACATAGTCTTTAAAACGTTTAGGAAGTGGTCTAAACTTAGAATGAATTAAACCAAGAGCCAAATAACATTCTTGTTCTGTATTAACCAAAATACGTAAAGCTAACAAATCATATATATCACTAAACTTTTTACCCTTATCAAGCTTATTATAAATGCTATAAATACTTTTTGCTCTCCCTTTAATTTCATGAGGAATATGATATTCAGTAAGTAACTCAGTTACTTCTCTTTGCATATCATAAACTGTTTTATCACGTTCAATCTTTGTTTTATTTAGCTTCTCAGCAATATCGTAAAATACATCTGGCTTTAGATAACGAAGCGATAAATCCTCCAATTCACTTTTTATTTTGTGTATACCCAAATGATGTGCAATTGGTGCTAAAATATCAAGCGCTTCATGAGCCTTAACTTTTTGTCTATCCTCTGGTATTGCCCATAGTGTTCTCATATTATGGAGTCTATCACATAACTTAACAATAATTACACGAACATCCTCACTCATTCCAACAATTATTTTCTTATAGTAATCAATTAGATACTCATTCTCAGTTGAAAAATGAATTTTTGACAACTTAGTAACACCCTGCACTAATTTAGTAATTTCATGCCCAAATTCAGCTTCCATCTCTTCAGTTGTACAATCACAATCTTCTAACACATCATGTAAAAATCCAGCTGAAATAGTCTCATAATCAGCACCTACTGTAGTAAGAATTAAGGCCACATTCATCGGATGATAAATGTAAGCCTCTCCACTCTTTCTATATTGACCATCATGTTTTTCTAAAGCAAAATTATATGCTTTTTTAATTACGTTAATTTGTTCTTCATCTTCAATATAAACAGTAATCTTTTCTAATATATCTTCAAATGTAATATCATCTTTTACTTTTGACAAAGAACTCATCTCCCCTCAATTAACAGTTTATTCCTTTTATCTTCTTCTCTTCAAAATCATCTTTATATACTTTTTTTGTTTTTAGACTTTTACCGATATTTTTCTTTTCAATTGCCATAAAGACAATAGTAGCAATAAATATAGAAGAATATGTACCAGCAACCAAACCAAATAACATTGCCATATTAAATGTAAATATTTCTTTTGAACCTAAAATTAACAATACTATTACTGGAAGCAAAGTTGTAACTGAAGTATAGATGGTTCTAGTAAATGTTTCTTGAATACTCATATTACAAATCTTTGTAAACTGATCCATCGTTACTTTTTTCCAATCATATTCTGCTAAATTCTCACGAATTCTATCAAAAGAAACTATTGTATCATTAATAGAGTAACCGATAATTGCAAGTACAGCAGCAATAAACATTGAATTAACCTCAAATCCAAAAATTGCAAATAAACTAAATATTACTAAAACATCATGTACTAAAGCAACTACTCCACCTACAGCATAACTAAATCTGAATCTTACAGACACATAAATAACTATACCAACCAAAGCAATTATAACTGCCAAAACAGCATTTTTAATAAGTTCTTTTTGAACAAGGTTAGAAACAACTCCAATATTAACTTTAGCTTCATATTTATCTTCAAAATATTTATTAACTTCTTTTACTTCTGTTCCATTTAATGCTTTATCAATTCTAATACTAACTTCATCATCAACAAAAGAAATATTACTAGACTTAAGTTCTAAATCACTTAAATCTTTTTTAAGAATTGCATCAGTTAATTTACTATCACTAACAATTGTAATTTCTGTTCCTGCCTTATAATCAATTCCAAGATTTAATCCTTCAATACCAATTAATACTGCACCAAATAGAATAATAAACATAGAAAGTGCTACACAAATATTTTTATACTTAAAGAAATTAACCTTACTAAATCTATTAGGTCTAGCCTCTTCATTTTTACTAATATCAGGTATATCTTTTTTATTAACATTGATAAATAATTTCAATTTATCATTAAAATACTCAGTTTTAACAAATAATTTTAACAATATTCTTGTTAAGAAGACCATTGTAACCATAGTAACAATTACTGTAATAATTAACATTGTTGCAAATCCTTTAATACTAGATTCTCCTAGAATAAACATAATAATTGCAACTATTATTGTTGTAATATTAGAATCAACTATTGCTGAGAAACTTGATTTAGATCCTTCTCTAAATGCACTTGGTAAGCTTTTTCCTTTTAACAATTCTTCTTTTATACGAGCAAAAGTTATAACATTAGAATCAACTGCCATACCTATACCTAGTACTAAAGCAGCAATACCAGGAAGTGTTAAAACTCCTCCTACTAACCAAAAGACCAAGAATACTAAGAATGTATAAATCATCATTGAAACTGCTGATACAAATCCAGCAAAGTGATAAATTCCAATAAGTATTATTACAATTGCCACAATAGCTATAATTCCAGCAATCAATGTTGTCTTTAGTGTTTGATCACCAAATGATGCCCCTACTGTATTAGAAGAAATTTCAGTAAGTTTACTTGGAAGTGAACCACTATTAATTAAATCAACTAAATTACTTACCTCATCCTGTGTAAAGTTACCTTGAATTATAACATCACTGGCAAACCCCTGAGAAACAGTTGCTGCACTCAAACAACTAGAACCACTTGTCCCACATTTTTCTTTTTCTCTCTCATAACTATTTCTAAGTGGATTATAATCAAGCCAGATAACAATGGAATTATTATCTTGTCCACTTATCTTACTAGTAACATCATAAAACTTATCTTTATCTTTAACTGTTAGCAAAACTGCTGGATTACCTGCAGAATCTTGACTAACTTTAGCTCCACCTGCTTTCAAAACATCACTAGTCATAAGTAAATTATTTTCTGTATCCCTAAATGATAATGTCGCAACAGTAGACAATTGTGTCCTTGCCTCTTCAGGATTACTTACTCCTGCTAATTTAACCCTAATCTTATCATTACCTTCAATAATAATCTCAGGCTCACTAACTCCTAAACTATCAATTCTTTTACTTAATGTTTTATAAGTTGCAGTTAGCTTTTCACTATTCATTTTTGAACCATCAATTGACTCAGCTTTATAATAAATTTCAAAACCACCTTGTAAATCAAGTCCAAATTTTAATCCTTTAAATAATGGAATAAACAAAACGCAAATTAAAACAACTAATAAAGTTAAAATAATAGATGATATTATAACTTTACTTTTTACATTCTTCTTTTTTTTCATTTACCTCACCTCATAATAATTCTATACTATCATCAAAGTCTTGTGTTCTTCTAGTCTTAGAAACTTTTCCCTTTAAAAACGCATCAATTTCTCTACATTCAGCATGCATTATATCACTAACAATATCTGAAAGCATCAAATTCTTCCCATTCATCCATTTATGTCGAGTCAAATAATTCCATATATCAACATCTTTAATATAAAAATAACCCAGCCTATGCATCTCAACTTCTTTAGCATGAAGCGCTGGTCCTACTCTCTTATATAACTCTTCCAAAGAACTAAATTCATAATCCATAAAAGATCACATCCTTTTTTGAATCAATATAATTATATCTAATTACCACAAAAAATTAAAGTATTATTGCATATTTTCTTTATTTTTAAAGCCTTTATGCCCCATTTTTTCAAATTTATTTGGAATCATCTATCTTCGCTCTAGGAAAAGTTTGATAATAAACTTCTTTCAATCTATCAGTAGTAACATGTGTATATATCTGCGTTGCCTTAATACTTTCATGTCCTAGTAACTTTTGAACAGTCAACAAATCACATCCTTCATTAAGCAAATGAGTTGCAAAACTATGTCTAATCATATGTGGAGATATACTTTTATTAACTCCTGTCTTTTTTATTATTTGATCAAGAATATATCTAACACCTCTCTCAGTTAAGACACCACCATTCTTATTTAAAAATAAAAATTCACTTTTTAAAGAATTCAAAATCAAATAACCATCATTCAAATACAATTTCAAAGCCTCTTCACAATAATCACCATAAGTAACATACCGTTCTTTATTTCCTTTCCCAAGAATTAGAATATTTCTCTGTCCCAAATCAATATCCTTAACTTTAATATTAACCAACTCACCAACACGAACACCAGTAGCATACAATAACTCCAACAAAAGTAAATCTCTCTGTCCTAATGGCAATCTCTTATCAGGAACATTAAACATTTCTTCTAATTCATTATATTCAAAATATCTAGGCAATTTCTTACTCTTCTTCGGACCATTAACTAATGAAAAGACATTACTTTTTACAATCCCCTCATTAGCTAGATACTTATAAAAACCCCTTAAAGCACTAAGTTTTCTATTTATAGATGAATTATTATCCTTCTTATCATCTTTTAAATACATAAGAAAAAAGCGCAAATCATCATAAACAATCTTTTTAAAATTTAAACATTCTCTTTCTAAATATTCTAAATATTCTTCAATATCTATACAATAACTATTAACCGTATAGTCTGAATAATTTTTTTGATACTTTAAATACTCTAAATAATCATTTAAATATTTATTTTTTATTTCCAAAATTCTTTCCCTCTTCCATATCTGATTCAAAACTCTCATCCAAATCTAAAGTAAGTGTCTCAAACTCTACACACTTCAAATAGTTGTTACACCAATCATTTAATTTATCAATATTCTTATTTTGCTTTAAAAACTTACTAATTTTATAGGAATCTTTCCTAAGTTCCTCATCCCATGTCATCGTACTTTGATTAAATCTTAAAGCCTCAAGATACTTTTCTTGATGTAATGCGTAATAATACAACATAGAAACAGTTCTCTTTGACAAATTAACAAAATTTCTTTTATAACTACTATTTGGATATTTATTAAAGAAATCAGCATTTATTATTACACCAGCTTCAGAATGAAAAAAAATCTCAGTTGGCAAACTACGAATAGTTTCAAATATAAATATTTTTTTATCTTCATATGAAAGTTCTTCAACAACTGACTTTTGCTCAAAACCAATTTTCTCTTTCTTTTTTTCTTCTTTTGAAGCTCCACTATAAGTACTTTTAGAAACATCATCAATATGACTAGCTAATTCCTTATCAAATAAGCTATACTGCCCATCAATATAATTTTCATCTAACTTAATTAACAATTCATTTTCTATTCTTTTTCTATCTGTTCCATTTTCATTCAAAAATTCAATATTAGCTAAAACAACATCACTTCTATCTTTAAGCAAATCAAACCTATTTAAAGACTCAACTATATTTCTAATAATTGTATAACTAGAAAGTAACCAATAATTATCATATTTAACACTATAATCTGGACCATCTTTTTTAGAATTATAAACATACAATTCCATTATTCTTTGATAAACATTAGTAAAAGTACTTCTTAAGTACAAAGAAAACTTCTCATTATAAAAAACTTTTGTTGCCAAAATATCAAAAATATTTTTCACTTTATCTATCTCTGAAGAAATATCATTTTTTATAGAAGCTTTCGCAATATCTCTCAAATTAATTACTATCTCTTTGCATTCTGGATTATAAATAACTTCATGAATTTTAATATAACTCTTTTCTTTTTTCTTTCTTTTACTAGCAATAAAAACATCAACTAAAGAACTTCGTATATACCCATTATTAACCATTCTATCAAGCATTTCTTCTCTATTCCTAAATCTAGTTGTAACTAAGTCTATTGCTTCTAAAGAATTAGCTCTAAAAAAAGCATTTTCTCCTTGATTATCAAGATACCATTTCGCATTAAGTTCTACTACTTGAACCTCATTTGTATCTTTATACCTGACCATCAAATAATATTTTTTCATAGTACCACCACCATCATTGTAACAAAGAAAAAAGAAAAAAGTAAGCTTAATGAACTATATTCATACTACCTTTTTCTAAAATCAAGTTTTGAATCTCTAAGTGGACGTTTCTGATATCCTAGATTTTCTCTTCCTTCATTCCTAATTTGATTATCTTCACCATTTAAAAATCTAATATAATCTTCAATCGTATATCCTGTTGTATATGAAAAATCTTCTGTCTCCTCATAATATAATCCATTTCTAAATGAAATAGTAAATGCATCCAAATAAATCTTTAGTATTTCTTCATTTAATTTAATATAACCATTCTCTAATAAATTCTTAGCAATAGCTAACCTCTTCTCATCCATCATAACAAAAGTTCCTACATTACAACAAGAAAAATCAACAATTCCTAGCCTATCCAGATTTTCCCGTACCTTATAAAAAAATTGAGAATATGTCACATCAACTAAATAATATTCACCATTATATTTTACAATATTAGCAAAATGATGACCACTTCCATCAAATAATCGGGCCTCTGCATTATATCCAGGATATATTTCCAAACTATAGCACCTAGTACCATCTGCAGCACAAATATCACTGACAAAATTTGAAGACATTACACATTTATTAGTATAATCAATATCCACAACTGTTCCCCTATATCCACTAAGAACACAATCATTTATCAAATATTCCCTTGTCTTTTTAACTACTTCTTCAAGAAAATTATCATCAGAAGTTTCTCTTGTTGGAATACTTAAAGTTTTAAAAGATTCAAAACTCTCTTCCCAAGTTAATAAATAATCAAGAAGATAATAATAAGAATCATGCATAGCACAATCACAAAGACAATAATCATCAGTAATACTTTTAACAAACTTATAAGCCTTTGAAAAAATGTCCAAATAATTTTCATCATTCGCTTCACTCAAATACGAAAAAAGTGTTCTTTCATATTCTGCAAACAATCTATACTTGTTAATAGTTTCACTTTTTTTCATAATATCCCCCTAAATATTAACTATTATATAATTAAAAATCTAAATGTCAAAAAAAAGTAAACACAAATATTGCGTTTACCTATCTATATTTACTCTGCGTAGTCACACTCACTACATTTAATCTTATCTTTTTTCTCTACTAAATACTTACCACATTCTGGACACATTTCTCCAGTAGGCTTATCCCAAGAAGCAAATTTACATTTTGGATAATGATTACATCCATAAAATACTTTTCCTCTTCTAGTAGGCTTTTCAATTATTTTACCGTCACATAAAGGACAATCCATAATTTCAATTACTTCTTTTTCCTCTTTTTTTATATACTTGCATTCTGGATAGTTAGAACAAGCCGTAAAAGCTCCATACTTTCCTTTTCTAATTACTAAAGGATTGCCACACTCTGGACAGTTTTCTCCTGTCTCCTCTGGAGCCTTCTTTTCCATATCACTAAAGGCATCTTTTACACGTGGCTCAAATAAATCATAAAACTTCTTTAAAACTTCATTCCAAACAA